>Ga0302300_1001381_pt1 | contig 13913 bp, 15 predicted proteins | sample III_Palsa_E1_1_FD_198756 | JGI IMG/M metagenome (GOLD analysis project Ga0302300, IMG submission 198756) | Peat permafrost microbial communities from Stordalen Mire near Abisko, Sweden - III_Palsa_E1_1 | ecosystem: Environmental > Terrestrial > Soil > Palsa > Peat permafrost | place: Sweden... | reverse complement strand
TAAGTGAGAGTAATTTCATCGTCTGTTATCAGCGTGTGGTTGGTAAACCGCTTTTATAATATAAAATTATTAATATTTTTTTACAAATATTTTATTATTCATACACCCAATATTTTTTATGTTGTTTAATGAATGAATACTACCATCACCACTACCATCACCCCTACTATCATCACCACTACTATCATCACCACTACGACCAAGCAAAAACATGAGGTATATGTACTTTTGTTTTCTTTCTTATGTTTGTTTTTTACGTATCTTTCCTTTCCTTTCTTTCCTTTTCTCCAATATATTGTTATTTAGTTAATATTAGTACATCCACACAAATATATTGTTATTTATGTTAGTAGAGAAGGAGATGAATAAAAGAATATGTTAACAATAACATATTGGTATGAATAAAAATTATTAAATACAATATAGAGTGGGAGATTATTGGTAATTTACAACTTGGAGTTGTAAAAACACATGTAAATATATATATATATATATATATATATATTTATACAAAAAACATATTATAATGATGACACAAGGATAATATTAATAGAATAAGGATAAGGATGGGGATAATCAAATAAATAATTGTGATAGGGTACAAAAATGCAGATGTCTTTGTGATTATATCAAACAGAGACACAATGGGTAAGAAGAAGAGGGGGATGAGGGATGAGGAAAAGGGAGAGAGAAAAATGAGATAGTTATACATATGTATAAGCATTTCTATACTCTGTTACTAAAAAAGAATAAACAGTACTTATCTTTAAATTTCTGGCAGCATAAATGTTTTTGTGTAAATCATCAATGAACAATATCTTTTCAAACTTCTTCGCTAATTTTTTGATGACAGCCGCTTTAGCATCGTAATCTTTTTGGACACCGAAGTACTCCTTATAATTTGGATGATGACTGTTAATTGCAAAAACAAGATTTCTGTCGAGTTTACAATATGGTTTCAAGAAGACAGAAAGTTGCTCATAACAGTTGTCCTCATCTCGTCTTGCTGTTAATATACCAATTTTGTAATCTTTACTGACAGCATATTTTAATAATTGTAATGTTGTGCGCTTTGGCCTACCGTTAATTATATTATCTTCCGGATCATCAGATGGATCACAAAGTGTATAATCAATGTCAAATAGGAATAATTTGGTATCTAACAGTAGATCATTAGTTACAATTTTACTAGTTAATTTAGACATATTAAACTCTATCGTCTGTTTGCTTTTAAGGTAAATAAAAAATATTATTATTCATAATAATTATTATTGATATAACTGTTTGTCATACCAAAATTTTGTATTGTTGTCTCCATTGGTCATCACTATTATTACAATAACATTTATATTTAAACAATGTATAATTAGTAGTAAAAAATTTAACAATAAATGTGTATAAGGTTTTTGGTCCTACCAATAGACAATTATAGTGTTAAAGTTTTTAGCAAAAGTTTTGGATGCCAACAAATATTTAAATTAGGTACGAATGTGTTGTTGTCATCAACAACACATATTATTACTTAAGGTTACAACTGTATAAATAAAATATTACTTGATGTAAAAAATTACAACCCAAAGTTGTAATTATAACTATATGATTATGACTGTGATTATAAATATAAATACATAAAGAGTTAACTCATTATGATATACATCATGTAAAGTAATGATGTGTGCAGTTGGATGTGTCCATAAAAGATTGAATATTAAAGTTTTGTGACCCTGGAAACCCACTTGCAAGTTCGAAATTGGTACTCTGTGACAACTATTATTGTAAATACCATTATTCAAAATATATCAAAATATTAATAAATTCAACAATAATGTTAACAAGTGAGCAATATCAGCAGTTGAGCCAAGATGGTTATCTTATTGTAGCTATTGATCCTTATCATGAGTTAACGCAACGGAAAGAACAAAGGGATAAACAAGAAGATAGTAATATAATCTCGTATGTTACAACTATTAATGTAATGTTGGTATCAACACAGAAATTTTGTCGTGATGTCGATTTACGTGATTATTCTAATTTGATTACTGTTGATGGCAATTGTGAGTTGTCCTATTGGACTGAACGCATGTGTTATCCAATTTCAACACTTAACAATGTTTGGTATTTGGGATTTGAACAATGGAATGATTGGGATAATTTTGTTGATGATGACTATACATGTAATAATGTGGCCCACTATCGTATTTATGGTATTCGTCAAACAACTAACTTTACTACCAGTCTATATTTTGAAACTGGTTATTACAACCATTATTTGGGTCTTTACAAATTAAACCAACAACACAATACTTATGACTTTTATATTTACATAGGTAATATTAATACTGTGCATAATAATGTGTCTCATCCTGATCACAGTATAGATACTAACGGTAATCTTTGGTATTCTGGTCTGTGTTTTACCTACCAAGCTTCCGATTCACATAGTAGTAAACCAGTTGACAGAAAACAACTTATCCACATATTTGCCATTTACGATAACATCTGAGTTTATAACAACAAAACAACAACTTCCTAGAAGTTGTAATTGGTACATTATAATAGACAACTACAACAATATATTAATAGTATATAAACATATATTCTCCCTGTTGAAACAGAGTCATGTAAACACCTACTCCTAACTAGTTTAGTATTAAAATGTTACTAACATTTTTATCTTTACCTCCATACTTCTACATCTTTATATTTGTAACTAATTCTAAACTTTATACATTTTCGTAATAATATTAACATTCATATCATATCATATCATATCATATGAAAGATAACCCAAAATGTGTGTTATAACAGTAACATTATCAAATTGTATGTATGTATGAATTCCAACATTTGAAAAAAGGTAGATTGGTATAGTTAAATATTTAACATGTAATAAACCAGAGAAGTAATAAAAAGAGATAAGGGTAATAGATTAAACAAGAGAACAAAATAGAGAGGAGGGAGGAGGGAGATTACTACAAGAACCAAAATTACAACATTTCCACGAGCATTACAATGTTGTTAGATGTGGGAATGTATTAACAAGATAAAAAACATAAAGATGATTAGTAATGTTTAACAACATTAATAACAATAATAATATTAACTATAAATAGTTTACAGTTGTAATCTTAGTCTATATCGCAATGGAATATATATGTATTTTATGTTTGAGTGATCAAAATGTTGCATTTGAATACAATGTGATCAATAATATATAGTATATTAGTGTTAGAATAAGACTATTTTAACATTACAGTGCTTACAAAAACATATACATTATTACAATAATTTTATCACCTGAGGTGATAAAACATTACAAACGATAATTATGTACACAACATATATTAACTTGTTTGATCTACTAACAAATACAATATTATTTTTAAACATATATATATAGATACATACATGTGATAAGATAAAATTATAATATCATTGATTACACCAACAATTGTAAGTTTGACAATGTTGTAATTATACACATACAGTAAGATAACAATAATTTTAACAACATACGTGAAAGGATTATTATGTTCACAGAACATAACCAAGTGATTTAACTGTTATTGCATGACCATCTGTGTAGGCAAGGAACCACAACATCCATGAAGATGTGTCGTTATGCATCAAGTAATAACACGTGTGAGTCACATGGATGTTGTGGATCCTTGCCTACACAGATGGTCATGTAATATTAACAATATAACAATTAATTGGCATGTAATATCTTAAAAATAGTACATATCAAACAACAAAATATATTTTACTCATTCACTCATTCACTCATTCACTCATTCACTCATTTATTTATTTATTTATTTACTCATTTACTCATTCAGTCGAACAAATAATGGACAAACGTATACAAAAGAAGTTATGGATTCAAGAACAAGACAAAACAATATAGTTGTCATTACATGGCAATACGTGCAAACAAAGATCCACAGCAGTCATGTAAATATGTTAGTAATTAATAAACAATTATACTTATAGTCCACATGATAATTGTGGATCTTTATTTGCACGTATTGCCATGTAATTGCCCCCCCCTAATATAACAAGTAGAAGATTAGTAGTGACTTGAAGGTAGTTCAAATCAAACAACATTAACAATATAATTACAAAAGTACAGTAATTATAATTATAATTATATCTATGACAATAGAATAATTGTGTTTATATATTTCTAACTATAATAATGTTGTAATTACGATTATTACACCTACTATCATAAACGTCAAATATATGTTTGGTTGTTGTATTTTTTAATTTGTAACCAAAGTTATGTTTCTGTCAATAGTATATAAAATATTTACACTTATTTGATAAGTGTAGTAAAGATTTTGTTAGTCATGTGTATGTAAACATTTACTAGATAAAAAAGCAAAGGAGTATAAAGATGCAATAAAAATTACACTTGAAATATTTGGATAAACAAGACAAGATTATAAAAATAAGAAAACTAAAATATCTAGGGATTAATAAACTTGGACACAATAATCCAATGACACTCTGTCGGTGATGAGGATTTCGTTCATGTGGTCGTTGTTATCCCAGTATTGAATGTTGTGATAGGCAGTGTTCAAATCGACACTAGATTGGTCTGCCAATTCTGGAGACGAACAGTATTGGTTATTAAACCTGGAGTCCAAACCATACAACCAACCTACTGGATGTAATACAAAGTTTGTTGATAGTAACACTGTTGGTGTGAAGAACAATTCAACGACATTATCATCAGGGTTATCAAACCTCGACCATATATTCTTAACCAACTGAAAATACACAGCCGAGATAGGAATGTGATGCATACGCAACTTAGGTAAATAAGCTGGGTCAGCGAGTTTGTCTATATCAGCAACATGAGGTTTTAAATAACCATCTCTCTTAATATGTTGCCAATTGGCAGTTGTTGTAACATGTCTCAAATGAACACCATCTGACTGTAACGCAGTAACAAAATCAACCTTGTCATTGTCAATTACCATCTTAGCTATCTTGTTTACACACCAACAGTATGAACCATAACTTTTCATCTTTTGACATACCTAACCCTCTATCGTTCCTCATCGTTAATTATACCCTCTCATTCCATTGTACTTTACATAACAACTTGTTTATATAAAATACCACAGTAAATAGTAATAAAGTTAAATATTGTAAGTAGAGTTGTTTATTATCTGACTTAACATTGAAGTAATTACAAAACTCAAAACGGGAGAATGTAGTGATAATTGTATTAAATATATTTGAATTTTTATTACTTAAATAAAATAAAGTTACAACTTATGGTTTGGATTGAAGTCAAAGGAGACAGGTTTAACTTACCTGAGTCGGATATAGTTGGTAGTCGAGTAATTGAAGATTTGTTACAATACCGTGAATTGGAAGACAATGAAGCTATAGTAGTAAAGGTTGAGCCACGTGACTGGTACAAATATGTAAATTTTTTGTTACATGATATACCAAGTTTTGGTGCTTTGAAGGTTATTGATTACCTAGATAATGTGGAACAAGCTAGACGTTGGGTGGTAGCAGAACGTGAAGAATTAGAAACTAATCGTCATTACCTACTTGATTATTACCTTGATGCTTATGGTAAAAGACGATCTGTCAGAAACAAGTTGGTAGAGATAATTAATCAATACACACAATTTGACCCAATTGAATTGTTACCTACTGACCTGTTGATGGGTATTGATGATATTGTATCTTACATCAAAAGCTTAGGAGATCAACAAATATCACTTGAATTTGCTAAATACATTGTTGATGAGTTGTTCTCCAGACGTATGAATTACGTTTACAGTGATGACAGCCATGATAATGACATTAACGAGAGAACATCGAAACAATTGAACGAATCTATTATTGAGAAGCTCATCATTAAGTCTCCATATTTGGCTAATGACTATATAGCTGATGACAATAGGGTGTTATCTGTAGTTGAAAATCCTTACTACTCTGATTCCAAATATGGTAAATCATTTGAGTTGCGAATACGTGGAGATGCTGAACTCATAACACCACGAGTTGCTGCCTACTATGATAATATTACAACTTATTCTGTATGGTCTTTTTATGTCTATTGTCCTGAACATAAACCGTACTTACGTGTAACAGAAGACACAGAAATTACAGCTTCACATCGGTATCTCCTCGCTTACAAGGTAAGTTGTAGTGATCATATCTCATCCCCATCACATGAAACACATGAATCATATGAAACAGAAGAAGGAAAATCATATGCAAAACGTGTTGACTTATATTCTGCGAAAAGCAAGTATAGACCTGGTGAAGGATTTCCAACTGGTATCAAGTTAAAATCTACTATTATGAATGGCAATAATCATAAATATACACTAATGAGTTATAATATGCCTTCTACTTATGACCGTAACTATTACATCTTTATACCATACGACTTTGACCCCATTGCTAAGTTTGTTTATGCATTCTCTGTTTAAACCAAAAACACAATTACCTTTCCGAAAGGTAACAATCACCAACCGACTAGAAGTTACAACAGCTACAAATCGTCGTAGATGCAGTAATAGTGGTAATTACTATCTTCATAGTTAATACCATTATAACTACCATATGTTAAAATAACGTGTAATAATGGTATTAATGTTGTCATTAGTTGACATAAATAAAAGTTTGTTTTTATGTGATGGATAGATAAATAAATGTTTATGTGTTTTAACACAAGTATATTGTGTAGACAACATAAGTTAATAGTATGTAACATACTACTGTAAATGAGATAGAGTAGTAACCATTTATGATATAGTTTATAATTGTTAATGGTTTAACATTTATATACATTATATACGTATATATTGTTATATATTTAAATTATGTAACCCATCTGCTTATATATATGTGTGAATGTTGTGAAATAAGAAATGTGATATTATGAATTCTCGATACATGGGATGAGTAAATTATATGCTAGATGTCCAATAATTGTAAAAATTTACTGCAAGAGTTATGTGCTAAGAACAAACTTAGTTTACCAACATACGGTACAGTCAATGTGCAACAAAATAAATGTTTACCGCCAATCTGGTTGTCAACAGTGGATATGACAGTTAAAAGTCAAAAGATAAGTCGTGTTGGAACTGAAGAGACAAGTAAGGTTAAGGCCGAAGTGTCGGCTGCCTCTTGTTTACTACCAGTATTGGAATCATTGATTGGTCAATCATCCTCTCCTCCTATATCATCAACAGGATTATCAACAGGATTATCAACTGTTATGACTAGTTGTCATAACGGTTGCAATATACAAAATGGTGTTGTTGATGGTATTAACAATGTTAATAAACCTTCTGATACCAAGGGTATATATCTCATTGACCTGGAGAACGTGCCATTAATTACAGGACAAAGACCAGTGGCAGATCAACTATGGATTGGATTTATTTCACAAACACACGCTACTGTAGATAAATATGGTGATTGGTATCGCAGTGTTACACCGTTATATAAGTATATGTTTGGTTTTTCCTTTTTATACATCCTCGATAATCAAGGAAGAAAGGATATGATGGATCACTACATAACAGCATTCACATATAATATTGCTAAGTATGTATGTGACAATAACATTACGGTACCAATTTACATTGTATCTAAAGATTTGGCTGCTTGGTGTTCCAAATCATGTCTACAGTTTTGGCTTCAAGATGTCAACATGACAAACACTGTTACTGTACTGTCAAAAATGTAAACGAACAGGAACACAATAAAATTTATGTAAATCCTTATCTCCTCTTTCTCTATCTTTGATCTCCTCCTTCTTCTCCTCATTCAACACATTCATAATCTCCAACTTACAGTGACCAAGTTACTGTATATTCAAATAATATTATTATAATTTATATTGTAGTGTAATACTATATATACATTGAAATTAACAATATCGTGTTCAAGGAGGAGAGAGGGAGGAGGGAGGAGGGAGGAGGGAGGAGGGAGGAAGAGTAACACATGTTATAACAATATAATTTATATTAGTAATTACCTACCTATTTTATTACATTTACATAAAATATGGGTTTTAATTATCTACATAAAAATATGTTATTATATATTTATAATTATATGTATTTAAAATAATTGTTTATATCCAATAAACAACAATTTAATTGTTGTTTTATATTTGTTAGTCAAAATGTAATAGTTGTGAATAATTAACTCTATAATAGAACATTAATAATGTGTATATAATATATAGAACTATATGGATAATTAAAAACATATGGATACATGTTTATAACACTATAATTATACTATAAAAACAATTATTTAAGTGGATAATAACATTAATATTATTATATAAATTATATTATTACATATATAGAAGCATTTTGGTAACTTAAAGTTACCAACTTATATGGTTAACATTCAGATGATATAGAGAATAAATAAGAAAAACAAAGAAGAATAGAAAGAGGAATAGAAAGAGGAATAGAAAGAGGAAAATATGGACAAAAAGAAAGAAGGAAGGAAGGAAGTGAATAAAGAGAATGAATGATGTAATAACATATTACGTGAAAATATTGTTGATAATTACATAAAATCCGTGTAGGCAAAACTCACCACGAACATCATGTGATCATACGTTAGTACTTTATTAATGATAACTAATCTTATTAATAGATAATATATGTATGACCACATGATGTTCGTGATGAGTTTTGCCTACACGGATTTTATGTAACTATACTAAAAATATAAACAAATATATGAGAGAGTGGAAAGAAGAAGAGAGTGGAAAGAAGAAGAGAGTGGAAAGAAGAAGAGAGTGGAAAGAAGAAGAGAGTGGAAAGAATAGTGTGGGTATAAGAAATATTCTTAAATGGGTTGATACTGTGGTGGTAAACCACACATAGGTTGTTTAACAATGTAAATTATACATAAAATAACAAAACAAATTTGGAATATGGATATACACCATATACAAATTGCAAAAATTACAGCAGCGTGGTGATAAACTGTAATACAGATTAAATTGTCACGCATAATAGTAATACCACCAATAAAAAACCATACAATGTCAAACAATAATAATATAATGAAAAATACACAATGATATGCACAACTAGAAATTGGATTACGATATGATACTGTAGCCAATAACAAACAAAGTGTCAGTTGACTTATTGTTATACCTACTAAGTAATTAGGTATTGATATTAGTTTAATGGTGTCCAAACCACAAGTTATTTCGTAACCACTATAGTTCAAACTTGTCAATGCTAAAGGAAAAAGAATAAACAAAGACAACATGATAGACAATATTTTAATTTGGGTATCAGTTAGCTGCATTTTTGCTGTTATTAACACCGTACACACAAATGTAATAATATCATATTATTTTTCTTTAATCATTGTTATCATCATCACATACCTATAAACATAATTATGATAAATATCAAAATTATATGTCTGTATTTTTTAGTTTGAAATATACATATCTTTAACAAAGTATAGTAATGTACATATATGGTGTAAATTTTAATTAAAATTTACACATTTGTAATAGAGAGAGAGAGGTGTAAATTAGATATTAAAATAGTGTGTTAACCCATTACAGTTTCTAACTAAATTAATCTTACCTAACATTATTTATGTTTGAGATATTTAACTTTATATAATGATGATATGTTATTTAATTATTCCAATATATACATACATAATTGTAATACATATTAAAATATTAAAAGTAGTTAAATATTTTAATATGTATTACAATTATGTATGTATATATTTAGGGATGCAAAACTACCTTGTCTGCTTAACTAACACATATTTATCTAGACGGAATTAACTTAATTCAAAACTAGTTGAACTTTGTTTAGTAACATTAATATAATTAATGTTGTATTAATTAAAAACACTTTAATCTTGTTTTCCATGACTTGAACTAATCCAATCTTTGTAAATTAAACGCTTTTAACTATGTTTAACATATTTAATGAAATTTTAACTTAATTTAACTTACATGTTTTGATATAGTTGATGACATTTAACTCTACTTGGAATATCTCAACAATATTTAATTTTGCTAATGTATTAAAATGTTAATGAAATACCAAATAATATTGTACAATATCGAGAGAATTAAAGCAAATAAGATATTAAAATTATTCCTTACATCATTAATGTCATAATCGAAAAATTACAGGATTACAAGATTAATAATTGTGGTACTATAAGATATTATACACATGGTAAGTATACACATTTTCATATAAGTAATATTTAAACATTCCTTACATGTATGTTTATATGGAAATATGTGTATGTAAGGAATGATTAAATAATATTAATATTAAAAATATTAATACATATATGTGAATGTATGAATAAATAAATAAATTAGTGAATGAACAAATAAATTAGTGAATGAGATAATAAAGAAGGTAGATAATAGTAAAACTATTTGCCTATGAGAAAAATGATAATATGTTAATAATGGGTCGGTGAGATAATGATATTAAACTAGTTTGGTAACGGAAGATCATGGCAACGCTTAAGAATTATAAAATTGTACTTGCTGGTAGTGGTGGGTCAGGAAAGACAACGTTTATTAACAAGTTAATGCCAGGTGGGAAGTTCTGTCCTAAATATATTGCTACTTTAGGTGTGGGTGTACAATCAATTGATATCAATGAGAATGTTGTATTTAACATTTGGGATACGGCCGGTCAAGAAAAGTTTACTGGTTTGGGTGATGGCTACTATATTGGGGCTCATGCTGCTGTGATCTTTTACGATCTATCTTCTCTTACCAGTTATAACGAAAGAAAGGCTTGGGTTAACAAAATTCGCAGGGTATGTGGTAATATTCCAATTATGGTTGTTGGTAGTAAGAGCGATATTGAAGTATTAAGAGCACCCAAGATTAGGTACACAATTTCAACCAAGTTGGATACCTTTACTGAAAGGACTAGTGATGGTGACGTAACTACTAGTCTAAATGGTGTATTTAATATACTGCTTGAACATATTAAAGCTAGTGATGAAGTCACGGGCAGTAAAACGTATGGTGATGTTGTAATTCAAAGAAGTGGTAAATCTGTGTCTGTAGATGCAGATGTGTCTACAGCTGTGGTTACAGCTGTGACTGTGGCAAGACCAGACGAAGATAGCAGCAACAAGAAGAAGAGGGTTAGGAAAACTCTTAACAAGAAGGAAATTGCTCTCATGTCCATTGAGAAAGATCTATCTGATGTTCAAAAGGATACATATTACAAATTCCGTGAGGATATGTTGAATCAACTACTTGTTGTTCAGTAGTTAATACTAACACACTAACACACTAACACACAAATACATACCTTATCTGAACCGTTGTATATATTACAACGTATATTACAACATACATTAAATACAAAATATTTGATAACTCAAAGTTATCAATCAATGTACCATTTATAATGTTATTGTAGTATTATTATGTTAATGGTAATTTGTATTTATAAATCCATGTTAATATGGATTTACAGATTAAAAACTACATGATGTAAAGATTATGTTTGAACAAGTATGTTTTGTGTTGTATAACATCAATACAACACAAATTAGAGAGAGAGAGGATTATATCTGTTTATAACTTAAAGTTATAAATCAATACATAATACATAAGGTGAATGTTTATATCATTTATATGTTGGAGATGTAAATTAATATTTTATGTTGAAATGTTTTACATTTGGATGTATGTGTATATATATAATAGTTGATAACTTCAAGTTATCAAACGGTTGTTATTATTTTACTTGTATAGTAAATATACAATGTACATTGTAGAATGTATATGTGTTAAATGGATAGATACTGTGGTGGTAAACCACACATGGGCTGTTTTACAATATATATGATAGATGAGATAAGAAAACAAATCTGGAAGAAGGATATACACCAAATGCTGATAGCAAATATAAAAATAGTATTATCAGGTGTAATGCAAAACAAATTATCACGGATAAGAGATATTCCACCAATAAAAAACCATATAATATCAAACGTTAATAACATAATGAACATTACACAGTGAGGTGCATAACTAACTGTTGAGTTGCGAAATGAGAGTAAACCCAACAAAAAACTAAGTATGAGTTGACTTGCTCCAACACCTAACAAGTAAGTAGATATAGATATCAGATTAATGTTATCAGGTTCACATGTGGGTTCACGATTACCAAAATTTACAGTTACTATACCTAAAGGCAGAAGAACTAGAATGGATAGTATTATACTACACATCTTAATATTACTATCTGACAACTTCATTTTGATATTAACAATACTACACTATTATGTCTTCACATTTTAGTATTATTAAAGTATACATTACTTTACCGAAATATTCAAAATATATACAATTTTTAGTATTTTATATTTCAACCCTCTTACCTCTCTCCTCACTTCCCTCCCTCCTCCCTTCTTTCCCTCCCTTCCTCTCCCTCCTCTCCTCACGCAAATAATAAACTTGCATCTTATTTACCAACATTTAGTACTATTTGATAACTTTGAGTTATCAATGTAACACTTATTGTTTTTCTCTATTGTCAATAAACCAAATAAATACAAATTACAAATAGATAATAAACATAAATTTTGTAAGAGAAATAATATGGTATGAGAGAGTAAAAGATGGAGAGGGGAGGAGAGGAGAAAAGAGGGAAGAGATAATATTCTATATATGTTAACATATAATATTTATTACTACAGTCCATAATATAATCTTTTGGATATTAAGGTGATTAAAATCTTTTGGATATTAAGGTGATTAAAATCTTGACCAACTACATTGTTATTTTTGTAATTAGTTAAGATTCTCATTTGTATTTGGAATATACAACAATACTTAATATAGTTATAAACATAGATAACTGTTACAAAACAGATTAAACTAAACAAGTTAAAGTCATCTATAATATGTGTGTATATGAAAATATGTAAAATTACATACAGTATGTAATTTGTTATAATTTAACGGTATAATAGTTATTATACAAAATATGTGTTTGGTGTATTTTTTTATTTAAAACATTTTGGTAATGTAAGTAAAATATACTAATTGTGTTAAGATGTTAAAATACATGAACATATGGATAGGTGGGATGGAAGAGAGGTAGGGGTGAGTGAATAAATGGGGAATAATATGTATGTTAAAAATTCTCATAGTTACGACTGTAAATGTAACTTGGAGGAGATGTGTAATGATTGAATATTACAATGTTGGCAACTAATTGTATTAGAGATAAGGCCCAAATACAAACTGCATAGATAACAATTGGATTATCCGAACTAATACAATAACTGTTTGAGCGGATAATAATAAAGCCACCCACAAAAATCCAACATATGTCAAATAATATTGTGAGCCAAATAATACCTCTATGAAGTTGACTTGGACAACTGTCATTACCAGTATCTTTGTAAATTACATATGACATGAGAGATAGAGACATAAGTCCATAACTAAAACACATACCAACTAAGTATCCACTAATGTTCAAACCTAAAGGATCAACATAATTACAATTGTAATTGTTACCAATGTCAATTGACAATAACAATGATGTTAAACTTAAGGGAAGTAGTACAAGTAGACCATAAAAGAAACTCATACATGATATTCCACATTTTACTTTGCACATGTTTTTAATCCCAAACATTTAAAAAAATATAATCATAATATCATTTTTACTTACCAGCTAAGTGTACCTTTTTCTTTGAGTGTATTTATGATAAACACTTTTATGGGATAATTGTATTTTTACATTTTTTATATTTTTACTTTACATGGTTTTTCCCAAACCTCGTTATTTTTCTCTATTGATATTAGTATAATTACATAAAATTCGTGTAGGCCGAAGGCAAGCTACGCTAGGCAATCT
>Ga0302300_1001376_pt1 | contig 13932 bp, 7 predicted proteins | sample III_Palsa_E1_1_FD_198756 | JGI IMG/M metagenome (GOLD analysis project Ga0302300, IMG submission 198756) | Peat permafrost microbial communities from Stordalen Mire near Abisko, Sweden - III_Palsa_E1_1 | ecosystem: Environmental > Terrestrial > Soil > Palsa > Peat permafrost | place: Sweden... | reverse complement strand
GTTATGCTGCCGGCCTCGCGGTGTTTTATCAGGTAGTACCTGATCAGACAAGGGTCTTTCTGCCTAAACATTACCTGTTTCCTATTCCCCAATCTGAGATTGATATTGACCCTGGCCTTAAACAAAACTATTGTTGGTAAGTTGCCCCAATAAATTAAATGATAGCCAGGCGGCAAATCAAATAAATTTTTGACCGCATGGTTTTATGCGCTAACAGTGTCTGTCTTTCAGTAGCAGTAAAAGAAGGAAAGAATATTTATTAATTAAGTTAGCCGGATCCAATCATTAAAATAGCCAGTGAAAAATGGAGGCTGCCCAAAAATATATTAAGCAGATTAGAGATGATAAATCAACGTTGATAATTGCATTAAGCACGCAAAGCCTTCATAATTATTAGCCTTTGAAACTCAAAAAATGATATTAGAACAAATGAGTTGAAAAAGGGAAAAACGCACATTCAACGCCAATCATCACCGGGGTTTTAAGCTAAAACAATCGTAAGTAACAATTTGCAATTAGATTTTTAATCATTAAAATAGCTGTAAATCAAGTATTTGAGTTTGCTAAATACTTGATTTTTTAGAGAACACTCAACAACATGAGCCGATTAACGTCGGCTGTATGCAAATTTGTAGAACATTCTGATGGTTCTTATGCGTTTAAAATATTCAACAGAATATCATTATAACCAATTATTATCCATTTCATTTTTTGAATTATTAAATGTTTAAACCACGAGATAAATACGTAGTGATAGAGAAATCATATGTTATACCTGTTTGGAAGATGGTCTTTAACCACTACAGCTCCTCCATTATGACAGGAATTGAACTAATATTATGTTACTAATTGTTAATATAAACCAGCAATAATGAATATTTCTGTGATGGAGACGACAGCTTAATAAATAAGCTCTTTATCCAACAAAATAGATATAACACAGAATACTTGGAACTGCAGCCCTATAAATGAGAAAAATATTAATCATCCTGTCTATGTTTGCTAGTGCAAATACTTTGGGCAGACGGTAAAATCAGATAAACCATACACCTTTATAATGAAAAGAAGCATTTTATTCCTATTTGTCTTATTAAATATATCAGACGGCTTTGCCCAGCATAAAACACTTACATGGATGGCTATCGGCAGTTCCAGCACATACATGAATGGTAAACCGGAACTTACAAAATACCGGATGACTGAAGGCTATATGGACAGGGTAGTCGATAAATTGCCCTATATAAAATATGTAAATCATGGGCATAGTGGGTGGACAACGAAATCGATAGCTGATAACATTGATAAGTTGGGTTTGGAAAAGGCTGATTTTTACTCCGTGTTATTAGGTTCGAACGATTGGTGGTTAGCTTTACCGTTAGGGACCTTAAATGACTATACAAATAACACCGGTAATCAAACCATGTATGGCGCTTACAGAACGATCATCAACAAGATAAGAAGTTTGAATAGCAACCCTATCATTATCTTAATTACCCCGTCTCAACGCACTGATTACGTCGATGTAAACAATAAGGCAAGTTTCATCTATGGTTGTTATAAGGCGAAAGACGGACATTATCTTTCAGAATATGCGGATGTAGTTAAAAGTATCGCTAAAGCTGAAAACTTCGAATTAGTTGACGCCTATTATAAAAGTGGCATTACAGTCAAGAATGCTGTAAAATACCGTCGGTTAAGAGATCCTAAAACTGGAGCGTATAAAAATTACAAATACCCGGACTATATAAACATACCTTATAATCCGGCTACCGATGATTATCCCTATCCAATTGACGCAATAGGAATGACTTATGATGGACTACATCCCTCAAATAAAGGTTATGCGAAGATTGCCAAGATGCTTGTCAAAGTAATGAAGAAATATTAGCCAGTTATAAAACTGTATTGTATTCGCTCATAGCATATTATAGAGTTGAAAATATAATTTATTTCCCTATCAATTATTCGTAACCAATTTATGCTAACGCAACCCAAACCGGCCTTTACCGAAAAGAAATTTATTGTTACTCTTATTTTTGTAACCTCGTTGTTTTTAATGTGGGGCCTGCTCCACTCCATGAGTGATTCGCTGAATAAGCATTTCCAGGATGTATTACATGTATCAAAAGGGCAATCGGGTCTCATACAATTGTCCGTGTTTGGCGCTTATGCTGTTATGAGCATCCCGGCTGGTTATTTTTTAAAGAAATATGGCTATAAACCTGGCGTAATACTCGGCTTGCTCTTATTTGCAACGGGCACATTTTTATTTATACCAGCAGCCGATGCCCGATCATTCGACTTTTTCAGAGTGGCTTTATTTATTATAGGCTGCGGCATGGCAACGCTTGAAACTGTAGCTCATCCTTTCGCGGCAGCCCTGGGGGACCAGCGCACCAGTGACCAACGCCTTAATTTTTCGCAATCTTTCAACGCCGTGGGTACTATTATAGGCCCGCAAATAGCAGCATATTTTTTATTTAGTTCGGCAAACGAAAACTCGCCCGATCTTTCATCGGTAAAAACATTATATGTAGGCGTGGGTTGTGTGATTCTTTTAATCGCCGTTGCTTTCGTTTTTATCAAAATTCCGGTACTTACCGATCCGCATGGTACAACCGCCACTATTGATCCCAAGGCTGTAAATGTTGATACGGCACCGTCAAAAAAATTATATCAGCACAAGCACTTTGTATGGGCGGTGGTCGCCCAGTTTTTTAACGTGGCGGCGCAAGCCGGTACCTGGGCTTACTTTATTAATTACGGGCACGATGTGATGGGTTTTGATAATGGCACGGCAGTAAAGTATATGAGTGTATTTATGGCAATGATGGCCGCCGGCCGTTTTGTGGGTACCTACCTGATGCGCTTTATTGCGCCAAATAAATTACTGGCTTTATTTGCGTTGGGAAGCATATTAATGTGCGTAATTGTAGCCCAGGGGCTTGGCTGGACATCCTATGTTGCCTTAATGATGGTGAATTTCTTTTTCAGCATCATGTTCCCTACTATTTTTAGCCTGGGGCTGAAGAATTTAGGCAATCATACCCAACAGGCGTCTTCTTTTATTTCGATGGGCGTTGTCGGTGGCGCATTTTTTCCTTTGATAATGGGACAGATAGCCAATCATGACGTTGCAAAAGCTTATTATCTGCCCATTATCTGCTACGTGGTTATTTTTTTATTTGGGTATAGACTTTACAAAGTGAAAGCATGAGCTTAACTATTGAAGCGACATTTAACTATTGCTCCATCCATAATTAGGTGATCAAAATAGTCTAACCGGAATAGGTCTTTGCGATTGATATTTATAAAAACAGTTAAACAGCATTATATAATTAATAATATGAAAAAAAGATTTTATGTTTTATTAGCAGGAGCGCTTTTGCCATTCTCGGTATTAGGACAGCAAATAGATAACAGGGAAAAATACGACATCGCTAAAGATACGGTGTTATACACTATTGGCTATGCGCATCTTGACTCTGAATGGAATTGGGATTATCCAACGGTGATTAATGAAGATATAAAAAAAACGATGCTGGACAACTTCAAACTGTTTGAAAAGTATCCCGATTACGTATTTAATTTTACAGGATCGCGCCGGTACCATATGATGAAGGAGTATTATCCGGAATTGTATAAAAGGGTTGCAGAATATATTAAACAGGGGCGCTGGTTTGTATCAGGTTCTTCAGTCGACGAAGCGGAGGTAAACGTTTCCTCCTCAGAATCCCTTCTTCGCCAGGTGCTTTACGGAAATCTTTATTTTAAACGCGAATTTAATAAGGTAAGTACTGACTATATGCTTCCCGACTGTTTCGGTTTTGTTGCGACAGTGCCTTCAGTATGGAACCATGCGGGCTTACTGGGATTTTCTACCCAAAAGCTGACATGGGGCTCCGCAAACGGTATACCATTTAACGTGGGTATATGGTATGGCCCTGATGGTAAAGGTTTACTGGCAGCGCTAAACGCAACCAGTTACAATGGTAATGTTGTTAAACGGTTAGATAAAGACAAACAATGGACCGCCAGGATGAACGCCGACATCAATGAATATGGTATTGGGTTCGATTACAGGTATTACGGTACCGGCGATCAGGGAGGAGCACCCCGGGAAAACGATGTTCGAAATGCGGTGGGAAGTGTTAAACAAAAGGATGGGAATTTTAAAGTCGTTTTAACTTCTTCCGATCAAATGTTCAAAGATATCACTCCCGCACTTCGGGATAAACTGCCGACTTATACCGGGGATCTATTATTGACAGGTCATAGCGCCGGCTCAATGACTTCACAAGCTTATATCAAACGCGCTAACCGCAAAAATGAGCTATTGGCTAAGTCGGCCGAGCAGCTTGCCAGCATCGCTGACTGGCTGGGCGGGGCAGCTTATCCAACCAATAAGATAAATAATTCGTGGGATCTTGTTTTGGGGAGCCAGTTTCATGATATCATGGCTGGTACCGCGTTCCCAAAAGCCTATGAATATGCCTGGAACGATGAATTTATCGCGATGAATGGTTTCTCCGAAGTGATAAAAAACTCAGTAAGCGCAATTTCTCATCAATTAAACACAAGGGTTGAAGGTAAAGCTGTTGTGGTTTATAACCCGGTGGCAATTGACCGGCAAGATGTAGTTACCGCAGAACTTACTTATGCCAGGCTGCCAAAAAATATAAGCGTATTTGACAAAGATGGTAATACGCTGCCATCGCAGATTATATCTTCCAGTGGTAACAAACTGACCCTGATATTTTTAGCCAGTTTACCATCAGCTGGGATGTCAGTGTTTGATGTGCGCGAGACCAAGACAAATCCAATGGTACCGACAGCATTGATCATAAAGAATGATACCTTGGAAAACAAATATTTTAAGGTGTCGATCAATAAGAACGGCGATATTTCAAGTATATATGATAAAAAAGCTTTAAAAGAAGTGCTGTCACAACCGGCGTCGCTGCAATTTCTAAAAGAAAACCCGGTAGAATGGCCGGCGTGGAATATGGATTGGAAGGATAGAAAGAACCCGCCTATCGACTTCCTGAATCAGGATGTTACCATAAAAATTGTTGAGCAGGGACCTGTTCGCGTAGCGATCCAGGTAACAAAAAAAGGGCAAAACTCGATGATATCACAAGTTATAAGCCTTGCTGCTGGCGATGCGGGTAAAAGAATTGAGGTAAATAATAAAATCGACTGGCAGTCGAAAGAAGTCAGTTTAAAAGCTGCTTTCCCAACTACGGTCATCAATGAAAACGCAACCTACGGTATGAATACCGCTGCTATTCAGCGTTCAACTAATAATGAGGTTAAGTTTGAAGTACCGAATCGCCAGTGGTTCGATCTTACAGACAGGTCAAATAGCTATGGCGTTTCTATTTTGGAAGATTGTAAATATGGCTCGGACAAACCGGATAACAGTACGCTGCGCCTGACATTAATGTATACGCCTAAAGCTAATTCTTATGTCTACCAGGGCACACAGGATTGGGGGATTCACGATTTCAAATATGCTATTTATCCACACGTTAGTGATTGGACGTATGCAGGGAGCCCGTGGCAAGGCAGTTTCCTGAACTCACCGCTCATCGGTTTCGAAACATCCAAACATGACGGGGCGCTTGGGAAAGATATTTCGCTTATTCGGCTAAATACGGACAAGGTAGATATCATGGCATTTAAAAAGGCTGAAGAAAGTGATTATTACATCGTTCGCCTGAATGAACTTTACGGCAGGGATGCAAGCGGTGTGTCCGTAAGTTTCCCTGCAAAGGTGACAGAGGCGTATGAAGTGAACGGTCAGGAGCAAAAAATTGGCGATGCTGATTTTAACAATGGCACCCTTAACCTGGATATGACGAAGTTTGCGATCAGGAGCTTTGCCGTAAAATTTGCAAGGACAAGCGCTGCCGGATCCAAGCCCGAACAAAAAAGTATCGAAATTCCGTTTGATCAGGATGTAATCAGCGCAGATGCAAACAGGGGTGACGGAGATATGTCTGGCGGATTAACTTACCCTGCAGAACTTATCCCGTCGGAAATTGTAAGTGAGGATATCAGCTTTAAAATGGGAAATACCAGCGATGGAGCGAAAAACAGTATTGCAGCAGATGGCCAAAAGATAAACTTGCCGGCCGGAAAATTTAATAAGCTTTATATACTGGCAGCAGCCACTAAAGACACAACCGGGACTGTAATAGTAGGTAAACAACGTTTTAAGATTGGGTTTCAGGGTTGGACTGGTTTTATAGGGCAGCATTACGGACGCGAGTTGACGGATCATGACAGAAAGGTAACTGCCATAACCAGTGCCTATGTCAAAAGGGATAATATTGCCTGGTATGCCTCGCATTGTCATTCGCCTAACGGTAACCTGGCCTATCAATACAGTTATCTTTACAAATACGAGATCGATATCCCCCGGGGCGCAAAAAGCATAACGCTACCCCAAAATGTGAACGTAAAAATATTTGCGATTACGGTTGCTGATAAAGTAAACGACGATGTAATACCGCTTCAACCGCTTTACGATGATTTTAAAGATGACAAACCGGTGCAATTACGCGGAAATTGATATGCTTGCGCCGCTTGTTTAGAGGAATTGGTCCGTAAGACCGTATCGTTTGGTAATAAATTAAGGCCGGACTAATACTAATTAGTTCGGTCAAAAACAGTTTTTTATGATAATCAAAGAAATGGAGAAAGTCCCTAAACCAAAGTTTTATTATTTGCTTTTTATTTTGCCGCTAGTTATCAGTTCCAAAGATGGCTTTGCGCAAACCGGAAAAATAAGATCGGGCGGAATCTATACATTAAAGTCAAAATGGAATGGTAAGCTATTAGATGTCAGTAATTCCTCCATGGACAACAATGCCGGGGTAGATTGCTGGACCGATACCCGGTCTGATGCCGAGAGGTGGAAAGTGACCGATATTGGTAAAAATGTATATACCTTAACAAACGTTGCAAGCGGAAAGCTGCTGCATATAGCCTCGATATCCGCCGATTCGGCAAATTTAGATCAATGTGATAATGCAGTTAACAGCGATGTTAAATGGAAAATCGAAAAAGTCGGAAACAAGTTATATCGTTTGATATCACTCAGCAACCCCAATTTTTCGCTTAATTTAAATCACGGTGCGGCAGATGGAACTAAAGTTAACTTAAGCCGGTCCTCTGGCGATGATGTACAAAAATGGTATTTTTTAGAAGTAACCCAGCACGCACCTTCTTACGCTTCAATAGCCGATAAATCATTTACTGCATGGTACAACAAATATGGGGTCGATACAACCAAAGGTTTTTGGGACAAAGCAGAAATGATGGAAATAGTGCTTGATGCGCTCGAGGTTACCAAAGATGTTAAGTATGAAGCAAGATTTAATACCATGTACAACAATTTTATTATTCATAATAAAACCGATTGGATGTATAATAAATTTAACGACGATATCACCTGGGCGGTACTGGCTTGTGTGCGGGGTGCCATGCTAACCGGCAATAAAGCATATCTTGAAAAAGGGAAAGAACAGTTTGATAAAATGTATACGCGTGCATTTACAAGTCTTTACGGAGGAGGGTTAAATTGGTATGAAACACGAACCTCAAAGAACGCTTGTATAAACGGGCCTGCCATAGTGGCCTGTTGTTATCTGGCGCAGGCTACAGGAGATGAAACTTATTATGATAAGGCGATAGCGCTATATACATGGTCTAAATTGTATTTATTGAACGCAGCCACAGGAAAGGTAAATGATAATGTAGATCTGGACAAGCGATCGCAGAAATTAAGAGTTAGTGACTGGAGCTCAACTTATAATCAGGGAACCTATCTGGCCGCAGCAGTGATGCTGTACCAATATACCAAAGAAAGTAGTTATTTAGACGAGGCAAAAAAGATTGCCCGGTACACCAAAGACAATATGTACAATGGAAAAGTGATGAATAATGAGGATGGCGGCAATGACCTGCCAGGTTTCAAGGGTGTCTTCGCGCGTTATGCCCGAATATATGCTATTGAAGGCAAACAAACTGACTTAAATGAGTGGCTGCAACAGAACGCAAAAGTGGCGTATAATAACCGGAATTCGGAAGGTATTATTCAAACGAAATGGGGAACCAGGACCAGTGAAACCAAACCCGGGTCTGCCTTCGGCGCTTCAACCGCTGTCTCGCTCTTGATTAACAACCTGGTTTTGCAACGCTAAAAAGCTTATAATGTCAGTCATCGATAAAGACTAAAACTTATCGATTTTTTTATAGTGCTTAATTTACCTTCGCTAACCGACCCAATATGAAAGTAATGGATTTTAAATAAACACGTTTAAGCGGCAGAGTATCCAAATAGTTACATAATCGCTGTGTAAATGTACGGTAAGTCAAAAAAAATGCTTGATTTTACAAATTTTGAAAACAGCATTTTGTCACCTTTGCGCCAGCTGCATTTTTCTCTAAAGAACTGGATATTATGATATGATTAAAAGCTTTGCAACTATTGGAACCGGCTAACGGTGATTAAATATATCACCTAAACAACGGCAGCTTATTGCCAAGTACTGAATTAACATCCGCTTTTTGTATTGCGCTAAGTCGCGCAATTTTTATCTCCTAATGAAAAAACTTTTATTTACAGCCGTGAGCTGTTTACTCACAACGTTTATTTTCGCCCAAAGCGCACCCGCTCCGGCGCTTATTGTTAAAGGAATTGCAATAGATTCCATATCCCAAGAACCTCTTGGATACGTAACCGTGGCTCTTCAGGACCCTAAAACGAAATTTCCGGTACGCAGCAATCTGACCAGGGACGACGGCAACTTTGATTTAAAAGCAGTCGCCGGAAAGCATTATGAGCTTGTTTTGGTTTTTGTTGGATATAACAATCAGATCATCAGTTTGCCAAAGAAAAACGGTGTGATTGACATGGGCAAAATAAAAATGAGCTCATCCACACAGCGTCTGCATGACGTTATCATTACTGCCGTGAAGCCAGTGATCAATCAGGAAGTTGACCGCATTAGTTACGACGTACAGGCAGATCCGGAGGCCAAGGCGTTGACAGTTTTTGATATGTTGCGAAAAGTGCCCTTGATATCAATGGATGCTGATGATAACATTAAGCTTAAGGGTAACTCCAATTATAAAATATTGATTAACGGCAAACCATCCAGCCTGGTGGCTAACAGCCCGTCAGATGTATTTAAGGCAATGCCGGCTTCCAGCATTCAGCGTATCGAAGTAATTACCAACCCGCCTGCAAAATACGATGCAGAAGGCCTGGCCGGCATCATCAACATTATTACAGCCAAAAAAGTTGATAATGGTTACAACGGTAATTTAAACCTGGGCTATCGTACACCTGCCGGCGGGCTACGTGGCGGAGGCTTTTTTACCGTAAAACAGGGTAAGCTGAGTGCTTCTGCTTTTTTCGGCTCAGGAGGGTCGGATGTTCCGGCTACCATCAGCAAAAATGAGCGCATTACCACCGGTTTTGATCCGTCGGACCTTACTCAAAATGGCACCCAAAGCAGGAGTAATCGCTGGAACTGGGTAGGTACTGACCTCAGTTATGATATCGACTCGCTGCACCTGGTCACCGCTAACTTAAATTATAATTTCGGCCATTCGAGTTCAATCGCCGACCAGGTATCATCCTCAAAGGATTTGACGAACGATAGTACATTACAAGCATTTGACTTGAACACCGTCGGCCGGTCACATGGTAATGGAGGTGACGCAGGCCTGAATTATCAGGTAGGTTTTAAACGCAGCAAGGACCAGTTATTAACCTTCTCCTATAATTTTACCGTTAACAATAACAATCAGTATAATGATATTAATATAGATGACCGCATCAATTACCCAATGGCTGATTATTCCCAGCTAAATAAATGGTCGAGAAAGGAAAATACCTTTCAGGTCGATTATGTTCAACCACTGCATAAGTTATCGATTGAAGGTGGTTTAAAGGCAATCTTACGTAATTATACCAGTGAGTCGGATTACGACACACTGAATGTTAAAACGAATCAATACCAACTCTCGCCAGAGCTTTCCAACGATTTTAATTATAAGCAGGATATTTTGGGCGCTTATAACTCTTATTCATTCAATGCAAATAACTGGTCTTTTAAAGCGGGTGCACGTTTAGAGGAAACAATTATCGACGCTGATTTTATTTCGACCTCATCCGTGGTGGATCGGAGCTATTTAAACGTAGTGCCATCTATTTCCATTAACCGCAAGTTTGCCGATATGAGCAGCCTCAATTTCGGCTTTACGCAGCGCATCGCAAGGCCTGACATCTCCAATTTGAACCCCTTTGTCGACCGCTCAAATCCTGATTTTATATCAACAGGTAATCCAAGCCTGCGCCCGGTGGTAAGCAATAACCTGCAAGTGAATTATAGCCTGTTTAAAAAAGTAATATTTAATTTTGGCCTCAATTACATGTTCGATAATAACAACATATTACAAGTGTCGTCCTATAATCCGTTAACGGACGTTACCAGCACCGTTTACGAAAATATCGGTAAGGACCGGAACGTGGGTGCAAACTTTTATCTTAATTATCCTATTACACCAAACCTTAATTTTAACCTGAACGGCAGCTTAAACTATCTGTTTATACAGGGCATGGTAGATACTACCCTAACTAAGAATCACGGTTTCCAGGGTAATGCCTTTAGCAACCTGTCCTACAGGTTTAATCCGGGTTGGCGGGTAAGCATTAATTACGGTTATACCAGCCGCTACCTTACTTTACAGGGGAACAGCAATTCATTCAGTTTTTACTCATTTAACATGAGCAAGGAGATTGTAAAGAACAAACTGACATTTTCGGCGGGTGTGAATAATCCGTTTACCAAATTCAGGAATTTTGTGAGCGAAACCAGTGGCGATAATTTTACGCAGACCAGCTTTTCACAAAGCTATTTCCGCAACTTTAACTTTACTTTAAATTACCGGTTTGGGCAACTGACCAGTGACATTAAAAAGAATAAACGCAATATTGATAATGACGATGTTTCCAAAAGCAGTACAAGCGGAAACCAATAATTTGAAGTGCGAAAGATTTGGGGCAATTGACCATCGGGCACGATGAGCTGATAAATAGTACTAACGCATTCGATAGCATGCTTAGAGAATTATATAATTTTAGGATAAGATACTGATAGCTGTAAACTAACAGTAAAAGGCCGGATTGTTAGATCCAGCTTTTTACTTTCTCGTTCTAAATAGTTTATTCCTATTTGCTAAGTAGGCCAACTCTTTGATAGTCTTATTGTCTTCTTCCTATTTTTACTACAAGGGGATGTTTGGGATGATTGCTGATGCAGAAGTCATAACGCAAGATCCCAATATGGGTAACGTTTTAAAGCAAGTGCCTGGCTTCCGAGACATCATGTTTCAAACTCATTTCCTCCGGTAAAGCGTTTATATATTACCTGTTTAAATTTACCGCTAGGGTTGAACCCGTATCTTTGTCCAATGACAGAACAGGAACTCATCACCTATTTCGAAAACAAAGAATTACCCGAAACCTTGCGCATTGACCGTGCAACCACCCAGAATGAAGTGAAGGAAGCCGTAACCCGCAACATTGAAACCATGCTGTCCAATCCCAAAGTAACCGGAGCAAAACACCGTTTAACACAAATAAAAAATGCACTGGAAACACCTTATGATGGCCCTGAAATACCAGGTAGGCAATCATAAATAAGAAGGAAAAAAGTAACATAAAGAAACAGGATTGGATATTCCGGATGCTTGACCACGTGATGCCGTGCGCTTTAAAGCAATAATTTGTGTAGTCAATTATGAGAATCGCAATTCATAGTCAATGATTTAATATGATCAGAGTGTAACGGAATTAACTGTTTGCTATTCCGGAACGAGGTTGTCAATGGCTCCGGAATATTCAGTATACCCGGCCTGATAGCCTCTAATGATGGATATATGTACAATGGGTAAAAAAATAAGTACGATTGGAATCACTGGAAATAGTCAATTGATGGTTCTTTGTAATTAAAGAGTCTTGTACCAATGAAACTTAAAAGCCCTCCTACTTTAAATTACGATATGAAGACAATTCTTTGTTTAATTGCCCTCACGATCAGCCTCAACGCAAACGCAGCACCGCCAATTAAAAGCAAGAAATTAAGTATATCCCGGCTGTTTTCTGACCATATGGTACTTCAGCAAAAAACGAAAGTGAACGTTTGGGGCTGGTCACAAGCCGGGCAAACGGTAATCGTCACAGGCAGTTGGGGCAAAAAGGTTACAAGTGTTGCCGATGCTGATGGTAAATGGAAAGTAAAATTAATAACTCCAGCCGCAGGCGGTCCTTACGCCATTGTTATCAAAACCAAAGACTGTGAGATAAATATAAAGGATGTATTAATTGGCGAGGTCTGGCTTGCATCCGGTCAATCCAATATGGATATACCTTTAAAAGGCTGGCCACCTGGCGATACAATATTTAACTCAGCTCTGGAAATAAAAAATGCTAATTATCCTGTTATAAGGTTCATGAAAGTGCCTTTCGGGATATCAACAACACCGCAGGATTCTACAGGTGGCAAATGGGAAACTACTACACCGGAAACTGCCGGTAATTTTAGTGCTACTGCCTATTTTTACGCTAGAGCGCTTTATCAAAAGCTTAAAGTGCCTATAGGTATCATCCAATCGTCCATAGGTGGTACACCGGCCGAGGCCTGGACAAGTAAAGGTTACCTCAAAAAAATTGGAGATTTTAATGAAACGATGAAAGAGCAGGATACCGCGCGACAGCATTCATCTAAGCTAAACAGCAATTCCCCGACCGTTCTTTTCAATGCGATGATCAACCCGCTTATTCCTTATACGATTAAAGGGGTAATATGGTACCAGGGAGAATCGAATGTTGGCAGAGCGGAACAATATAAAAAGCTTTTTCCTATTATGATAGCAGATTGGCGAAGCCAGTGGGGTTATGAATTGCCTTTTTATTACGTGCAGTTAGCGCCATTCCTTTACAGTGCCCCAGACCAGCGGGAGCAATCACAAAAACTACGGGATGCTCAGCGATATGCGCTTAAGTTACCTAAGACCGGAATGGTGACCACCTTAGATATTGGTTACCTTAAAACGGCACATCCTCCTTATAAGCAGGAGGTGGGTAACCGTTTGGCAAGATTTGCGCTTAAAAATGAATATGGTATGAATCAGGTCGCATCAGGGCCTTTGTATAAAAAAACAAGGGTTTCAGGCAATAAGTTAATAGTTGAATTTGAATCTGTCGGAAGCGGGCTAACCGCATCATCAAAGGGGCTTGATAACTTTGAGATTGCCGGAGCTGATAAAATTTATGTGAAGGCTGAAGCTAAGATTGTAGGTGATAAATTGGTAGTGACCAGCCCGCAAATAGCTAATCCAGTTTATGTAAGGTATGCCTGGAGCGATCGGAGCAATGCCAGTTTATTTAATAAAGAAGGGCTGCCGGCGGCAACATTTACTTCGGAAGAAGATTAACTTTAGGATAATCCCAACACAATACAACCCATTGAAACGCTAATATCAAATGCAAGCAGCCCCTAATCAATCGCTGGTTATTTAACGTAGCATACTTGATGGTACTGATGTTTTTGTTGTTTTCCGGCGAACAATCAATGGCCAAGCAACAGCAAGGATGTTAGTAAACAAGTTGTTCTGGAAGCCTTAGGTCGGAATCTTATAAAGCACTAAGCTTCCGCCAACATTATTGTATTCTTTGCAAAAGCTCGTTTGTTCATAAAAAAGACGGTGTTACTATTTGCGGGATATAATAGTTTGGGCCACTCCAATAGCGAAATAGCCTTTCATTAGCACAAATCATGGTCATATTTATAAAGAGTTAATTCTTTTTCAAGGATTGCATAAACTGCAATGGCGATTTTCCATATTCTTTTT
>Ga0302300_1001375_pt1 | contig 13936 bp, 6 predicted proteins | sample III_Palsa_E1_1_FD_198756 | JGI IMG/M metagenome (GOLD analysis project Ga0302300, IMG submission 198756) | Peat permafrost microbial communities from Stordalen Mire near Abisko, Sweden - III_Palsa_E1_1 | ecosystem: Environmental > Terrestrial > Soil > Palsa > Peat permafrost | place: Sweden... | reverse complement strand
TAAGGTTGTTAATTTTGTGGTTAAGAATATACTTGCTAAGTACCAATATGACAGTAGACATCAAACAACTAATTTTAATTACTCGGGTAGCAGTTTACTTATGAATAGTAATATTGTTATCCGTGATACACCTGATCATGACACATCTAGTCATAACAACTGTAACAATAATAATATACTGTTTGACAACAGACAGACTTATGGTTTACCTCCTCGTAACGAACCTAGGCATGGAACGCTTCCTGTCCAATTCTCCATTCATAGATGAACTCATATATATATGTTACCATATTTTTTAATGTTACCAGGTAACATTGTAATGAATTGATAAAAGTGAGATAATTATATATTTTGGTATATTAAAAAGGATGCCAAGCACTGATCAATATGGACAAACCATAATGACTCTGGATGATGAAGCCAGATACAAAATCATTCAAAATGACAGAGATGTGATTGGTGGACCCACAAGCCTCACTGGTAGAGAATTTAAAAATTTACTAGATAAAGCTCATATCAATTATAGTATTGATAAATACTATTCATGGACATATATAATATTTAAATTTTATGTTGAGCAAAACCCAGAGTATGCGTCTGCAGATCAGCTATATGACGCTATTAAAAATCTACTTAAATAATGTTTCATGTAGGAAGATTTGTGTGTTCAACTAATAATAACCATTACAACTCTAAGTTGTAAAATTAATATTTACCATGTTGTAATTTGTATAATTAACTGTGTGTAATTATATTTTCGAACTACTCAATACATAACCAACATGTATTGACGAGTAATCAGTATTACGAAATTAAAGATTGTTATATAATCCATACTTTAATGTGTATATATATATATATATATATACACATACCGTTATATGTTATGTTTACTATACATATCTATATGGTTAAAATACTGTTTATTTGTAAATTGTATTGTTACAATATTATTGGTTAAGATTAGCTAAGTTAATCTTTTGTCTTATTACATATATACTACGATCCATATGTGACAGATCCACATAAATATAACTGCTGTGGTCCTGTGGCCACAGGACAGCTACCAACTAAAACAGAGTTGTGACCCTGATCACATAAATCCGTGCAAAATGTATATTGTAACATTACTAACCAAGATTTAAGTTAGATAATCTTTTGATAGATTTAAGTTAGATAATCTTTTGATAGATTACACACCAATCATATATAATTTGTGAATATATTCACAAAATGTGAGTACTGTGACCAGGGTCACATGCTGATTCTCAGCTAACGCAATGTTAACGTGCAGATGTGAAATGACCACATAGTAATATGTACATTGTGCATATCGTGTATGAAAGTGTGTATGTATTTGTTCATAAATTAGTGTATAGTAAAATAAATAAATTTATATTGCAACTGTGAGAATTCTGTGTGAAACAATTATTTAGTATCATTGTTAATAATAATAATATTATGTTAATAAAACATCTGTTTGTTAACAACATAATTATTTGTGTGTATCACAATGATAAGTATTTCTCCCAGTGGTATAAATAAAACATACATTATCATTCAAATGATGGTAATATTCACTGTAATAAAAACTTTGTATATGTATATATCTGATAAATACATATTATTAATCTTAACAGTGGGAGTGTGTGGTAGTTCAAGTACTTTTGTATCTATGAGATACAAATATTGGTGGAGATAAAACACATTAAACATCTAGTTTAGATGGTATAATATTGTAATATTTTTAATTGTGTTTACATTTTAATATTCTGGTGAATATTTATTAATATTATGTTTGTAACTCAACAAACTATAACACTACAATATATAGTTATTGTTTGTTATGTAATATTATGCTACAACATGTAAAATATTTTAACATACCTAATATACTTAAAATGTTTTACGTAATATAACATTGTTGTGTTACTACAACGAGTCAAAGCAATTTGTCACATTATGTGACAAAATATGTCTTTGTTTAATAGATACAAATGTTATGTTTAATATAAATGTGTGAACATGTTAACTCACAGTTAACATATAATTTTAACATGATTGTTCATAATGTATTTTGTTTATTTTTATATTGTTATATAAGTTGTAATACATGACAATATTTAAAAACTATGTATAATGTATTTTATATACTTTGAGTATTGTAAGTATACATATTTTGGGTTTAAAATTCTTACTTCTTTTAAAATACTATGTCATGAGGGTATACATTGGATTACAAGTTAGGTTACATACACAAAGAGTAGAATTTGTACAAACAAAATACCGTGAATGTATTCAGTTTAGTACTTGTATACAATTATTAGATTAGTTACTACAAAATGTAGTAGACAGAATAATTTACAAATATTAAATGTTAGTATATATATTGTTATAAGTTTGTTGTTCACTACGACAAACAAATTAATGCATTGTCATGATGTAATGTATAAAATTTTATTGATGTGTGAATGATCATATTTGGTACATTACAGTACATTGTGTTATATATAGTTTTAAAATTATACTTGATGTGTATAAAATTAGGTATTGTACAATATAATTTGCCAGTAGATGAATGTGGTTAGTAATATATGAAGTTTAAAAAAACAGCACGTAACCAGTATATTTTCACAAGATTTGTGTTTGTATGAATAAAGGTATTGGTACTTTTATATGTTTAACAATTATTAACTACTACATGTTGTAGTAGATATTAAATTATGGTAAGAATAAAATTGTAAGTAATATTTGTTATACCATGTAGTAAATATTAGTTGCTTGATATACAAAGATTATAGATTTAATGTCATTTCACACATTAGAGGTATTGGAAAACAATTTAACTTTATATGTTATAATAACATATAAAAGATTATAAATATAAAATATCTACACAGTAGATGTTAATTGTGTTTGTTCAAGTAAAATTATGTTGTATACCCACTCCCCCCCCCTTTAATAATTCATAAATATTAATTACATGTGGTAAACAACAATATTTGTCTGAATAATAAATTTTAATGTACATATGGTTTGGTAACAAACAGTCAGTGACAATGTTGTTGATATATTAAAAGGTAATGTCTGCATTAATTTATAACATATAGTATATAGTATATAGTATTATTACTCTAACATTAAAATTTATAGTCTGCATTAATACTTTTGTTATATTATTACTATAAATAACAAGTGTTATTAAAATTAGGATTTTAAAGATTAGTTTAACCTATAATACATAGTTAAGATATTTAATACCTATTTTTTTTGCAGGATTTTTTGATATGAAGTGAAAACATGTTAAAAATGTAAAAAACATATATATCTGCCTGTATTTTTAACTTGTTGATATCTGAATGTATACACCCTATAATAGTTAATACCCTATTTTAATTTACTAGTTTCTAAATTTGTTATTAATATAAACACATAGTAACTATTAATACAGATTGTAACTATAAAGTATATTGTAATGATGTATGGGTAGTAGATCGTAACATCTATTATAATCTACAACATGTAATGAAAATTGTTTGTCACCTAAGTTTGTACATTTAAGATAGTAAAAGTTGGAGAGTAGAAAAGAAAGAGGGTGAAGAATAATACAAAATTAACAATAATCGTTACTTACAAATGTATGCTGGATTTTATGCATTTACGAATGAAGAGGTTACCAACCATAGTGTTATTGTTTGTTGTAATAATAATATATATATATATTCAATACATATTTTGTTTGTTACTTCTTATGTTGTATAATTTTACTAAGTATGTGTAAACCAAGATGTTGAATGTGTGTGTATAATAAAGTTATGTTTTTTGTTTACTAGTAAGAGAAGATTTGACATATTTTTTGGTAAAAATATGTCAAAGTGACTAAACATTACAAAAATACTATGAGACATATACCTGTTATATGAATACTAATACTAATACTAATACTATTTTTTGGTAAAGAATGTTTTTATACCCTTAGCTGCTAAACGTGTTATAGTATCTTTGTAATGTTTAATCATTTTGACATATTTTTTGGTAAAAAATATGTCAAATCTTCTCTTACTAGTAAACTAGAAGTATAATCTTAATACATACTACTTAGTAGCTAAGAATATAAAACCATTCTTTACCAAAATAAGGTATTAGTATATTGTGGTGTATTATTATAATTTTAAACAACATACTATACAATTTTATATCTCTGGAGACAAGCAAAAGATTATATTCATTGATTGTCTGGTAATGTAAAATTGTTGTATATCTAATAAATTAACAATACTGTATTGTTATAATATATCATGTAAAAATGTTACTATTGATACTGGAGTACTAACAATATATGTATTGGAAGTATCATTCATGTACCCAAATTACATCTTTTACCAGTAAACTAACCATCTACAACATTATTGTTTAGTGGTAATAGTGTTGGTAAATATATAATTACATACTAATTTGTATTTACACTATTTTATGAATTATACTTATAGGATAAGTATTTATTATTGTTGTATTGAGAGGGAGGGAGGGAGGGGAAAGATAATATTATGGTGAAATGTTGTATGGTTAAGATGTGTTCGTTGGGATATGAGATATATTTGTATCTCTAATAAACTTTGTTCGTATATGTTTACATACATATTTTTGGTTGAACAATAGTAATTTTACTAATGAGATAATGGTTGTAATGTTTATATACAATTGTTAGTTAATAAAATTTGGAATTACACTATGTGACATGTACACGTTTGTGTTTCAGTTTACCACCCAAACATGTCAACTAGTGCATAAAACTTTTATCTGTTGGTGTTAAACCAAATCTTGGAAATACAAGATATTACTTTACAACATTTTATAGAAGATACATATATATATTATAACAACATACAAATATAATAAATATATGTACATAATTATCTCATTGAGTATATAACAATTAGGTATTTTGTATCTCACGGATACAAAAAATAATGAAGAGTAAAATTAGGTCGTAAACAACAAAATATATGGTAATGTATTAGGTTTGGTTTTTAATAAGATGTGTATATATGTGTCCATATTTTTAATTTCAACAATAGACAAACATCGTTATAGATAACAACTATAACACTTTATGGCATTGTAATTTTAAGTGTAATTAACATACAAGGATATTGTATATGTTAATTACACCTACATATAACTTATGTATTATTTCACAAGTATCAAATCAAAGATGAACTACACTAAACAGTGTGATAGTAATATGTAATGTGTGTTGTATATTACAATATTATTGTTCTTTACAATAAGTGAGATATTATATATATTACAACATGTAACATATAATATTTGTTTGATATGTAGATATTAGTTTTAATATTGTCAATACATATTTTTTACATAATCTTTAAAATTTTGTACATACTGGGTTTAAAAAAGTTTAACTTTACAACATATTGTATGTTAAGTAAATTGTAGAAATTATAATTATACTGTGTAAATTAAATACGTTGTACATACTAATACATCATGTTTGTATTTTGTAAGAGCAGTACACTAGATAAAAATAAGATATAAAGATAAAACAAAACAAAAAAGTATGGATAAGGATAATTATAACAGATATATGTTAACCACATTACACAAATACTAATTCATGAAATATATCTCATTGAATTGACATGTTTGTTACTACTTGAATGATGAAGACATTGTTGTGCGTAAAATACAAATTTATATATTATTGTAACATATCATGTATAACTAAGAATTTTAATACTTGTATTTTACAGTATCTGTTTCTACTACCAAAACATGGACAAAATATGTTTGGTTACATATTTCAGGTGAAATATAAATATTGCTAACACATTAGTGAATATTATATACACGTTTAATACTCTATTAATATATTTTTTACTAATATCATACAAAATATTTAAATTACACATTAACCATTTAATATCATCATCATCACAACAATAATAAGTTATAAAATTTATGTGATGATGATATCATTAATAATAATGTTAATCGTTAACATTATTACATATATCGATAACCATTTGATATGTAATATATTATAAACAATATATATATATATATATATTGTACACATGTACAATCTTTTATGTTTAACATAATATTTGTTACCTCAATCATAAAAAACATCTTCCATTGTGATGACATTTATGTATATATAGTTTTAACCAAGAACTTCTTGGTTGAGTTTTTTTACCATAAGCAATAAAAGTTAATATAGTTCATACATGTTATCATATCATGTTATAAACATAAAATATTATAACATGTTATAGTCATTGTATTGGTATAATAATATCTTGTGTAAACTCACATCTTTTAATTTTACTTGGTAAGATCCATCTATATGACAAAAACAACAGGTATATCTTTGGTTGTAATGCACCATGGTTTGGTGTTGTTATTTTGTCAAACAAGTGTTAGTGTTGGTTTGAATATCTTTTGTTACTGCACACCTAGTGATATGTTACTACATATCTAACCTCTAAGAGTAAACCTTACATGTTAACATAACATAAAATAATTAGGTAGTAATTATTATGTCAACTTATTTTAAATCTTTTATTGGTAGATATACAATTCTAACATTAAATGGTGTACATTAAATACAATTAACTGTATTTTCTAACATTTGTATATGTACTAACACATACATATAACAAATATGTTTGTTGACTAGTGTAACATTAACATTTATTACTATCTACTATAATTATTATGGTTGTATAACCAATCAAATATATTATAAACAATATAGTTAATTGTTTAACACAATAACAACTAGATGTTTGTATGAGAATTAGTAATCTTGTATATAATACATTGTGTATTATACATAATATAAAGAAGTAGATTATATACTTATTTGTATCTTATCTATTCGAATATCACTATAACAACATTAATACAGTTGTTTAAAATTAAGTAGTGTTAACTAGTATCGTGTTACTAAAGTATATTTTTAGTTGTGGTGAAGTAGTGTACGTTAACCAAGTAAACATTAACCATAACATATGATAACTAGTATGTGATTGTATATTTTAAATACTGTTCAATGAATAACATAATATAATATAATATAATATTACTATCTTTAATATGTTTAATAAGTATAATGTTATTGAACTAGTAAGTAAAACATTGTAATATGTATTTAATACATATTTTGTTGGTATCAACATAAAATATTGTTAAGGGTCAAAAATGCCAAGAATAGTATGTGTAGTAGTAGTAAAAATATTGGCATGAGATTACCAACATACATAATGATGATAGATGATAGTAATTACTCATGTATGTATATATATATATATATATAGATTTTATTAACAATAACATTCATCATGTAACTTTATTGTTTAGTACACTATTATTATAATGTGTGGTAATTATACAATATTAATGTATTGAGTTAAACATAGTAGACTTTACATATTAAGTATGGTTAATATCTGTGTGTCTAATTGTAACTTAAAGTTTAAAATACACTTACACTGTTAACAAACAGTAATAGAACATTAATCATGATAAGTAACTGTTTTACTGTCGTATTTGTTATATTATAAATATTACCTAAACATTTTATTGTTAGTAATTGAAGTGAAGGTTTTAATGTTTAATCTATTAATGTGTTAATCTGTTAATGCACATTTTCAACACACTTTGGTATGGATAACAAGTTACAACATACAAAACATCTATTAGATGTTTTGTGATGTATAAGTACTATAACAGCGGACAAAGTTGTAACATATTATTATATCATTACAATAATATGTTAATGTTGTTACTCATTACACATCAACAGGCAAAGTTAACATATTTTGAAGGTGGGTATGACTTTTGAGTATTAACGACACAATGAAATGTGTGGTTAACCACAGCTTACTCACCTTTTTCTCACTGGATAAAATTTCTTGTTGTTAGTGTACTCAACAACTGTATATACCATTACAAATTTTTTATTCCACCTCTCTCTTTCTTCTTGTTATTAAATACAAAAACACCACACTGTAACAACTGCATTGAACATGTAAATATTAACTAACCCAAATTATCACAAACACGTAACAGATTAAAGTAGATAGTAACAATGTATTGTTATAATGTTATGTTTAATATCTACTTATCTAACTATATCCTAATATATGTGTAATCATCCAATAATTTTGACTTTTAATTGTATGATGATAAAAATGTTAGTATCTCCAAGATGTATCACAATATAGTATTTTTTAGAGATAGTTAAGACAAACATTTTTTACCAAAAAATGTTATTCTCAACTAACAAAGTCATCAAAATAAAAGATAGGATATACAGTCGTTATTACGAGTATGTGTAACTTATTTTAATATGGAATAGTTTCCATACTCATTGGTATTGAGGAGTTTGTTACTTTTTATTTTAATGACTAGTCAGGGTAAACATATTTTTACAAAAAAATGTCAAAACATGTTTACCCTAAAAAATACTACCCTATAATACCCTTAGTATACGCATGAGTATGGAATAGTTCTATACTAGAATAAGTTACACATATTCGTAATAACGACTGTATATCCTATCTTTTATTTTGATAACTAGTCACGACAAACATATTTTTACAAAAAATGTCAAAACATATCTGTCCCGAAAAATATTACCTTATGGTACCTTTAGTGTACACTAAGAGTATAGAATCATTCTATACTAAAACAAGATTATACACTACCAAATGTAAAGTTATATGATATAATAGTTATATTATTCAAACATATAATTACAATATAATGTACCGGTTTATGTTTTGTCATAATATGTTATAGGTTGTAGTTTATAGTTAATCTCTGTTGTTGTCATAACTTACATATCGTCAAACTGTGTATTTTAACATGTGTAAAGTATATCATCATTGTTATTATTATTGTATTTGATTTTAACTGGTTTAGATTGGTCACCTTAACATCATAACATAAAACACTACTTGTTTAGTTTATGTTTATTTGATAAGTATGTATAAATATACAAAATATAATATTGTATGTAGTAGACATGATTAACATGTAAACATAAAACATACAACGATTAATAATATATTGATATAATAAATATTTATCAGGTAGTAACACATTTTTTATTCTCCTCTCTCTATCTCCCTCCATCCCTCCCTCGCTCATGAACTACAACATATAGACAAATAGTTAAACTCATCATAAAACAACAATGTTTATATGTTTGTAATGTTATTGTTGTTTAATATCTTTATTACGTCACGTAATAAATAATAACCACTTAGCAAATAATAAGTACAAATAAAATACAATACAAAATATTTACATGTTAGGGTATGTTGAATAAATGAACAGTAAAATATAAATATATTGTATTTATAGTTTTGGTTATGAAACCAAAACAAATACTTGGATAGTTACAATGTGGTATGGTATACATGTGTTATGATTGAAAATATTTAACATGTATACAATATACACTTTAACTGTATTAATAACAAATTTGTATTTACAAATTATAGTTTACTATCTTGTTGTGAATTGTAGTAATGTGTAATAGATAGTAATATTGTTGGATAGTAAAATTTAATACCTATACTTATTTTTAATATATAGTGAATAATGTTGTTACTTGGATGTTTGGGACTTTATAACTTGTATATGTTTTATCGTTACTGTCATAATATTACATACAAGTAATGTTGTTAAATTACATTTTTATGTGTTAATAACACACACGGTATATAGTTAACATACTCAACCACTGTTTTTTACAGGATCTTTCGACATATACATTTTTTTAACAAAAACATGTAATCATAACATTTTACTATAAATACTGTACAATATTTAATATGATGTTGTTACTTTTACTAACCATTATTTTTTGTTACCGGGATATATTAATGTTGCAAATTGTCATTGTCACCTAAGCTGTAAAGTATACCATTTTTGCTCTATATTAACATACTTACGATTAGTAAGTATTATGTAAACGATAAGTTATTATAATTGTATGTTGTTTATATAGAATATAATAAATGTTATCATAGTTAATGTAAAATTACAATACCTGAGATATTTGACAGTATTACACTATATATTATATGATGTGTAATATTGTTAACCAAACAATAAACCTTAGAATAGATAAGTATGGTTAGTAATATATGAGATTTAAATAAATGTGTGCAAAATAGTAAATTTCACAAGATTTGTATTTACACAAATACAAATATTAGTACAGTTATAAAACAAGTAATTATTAACTACTACATCATGTAGTAGATATTTTAACTTATAATGGAGATAATGTTATGAGTAATATTTGTTATGTAGTAGATGTTAATCACCTAACACACAAAAGTACAAATGTAGTATCTTTTCTTCTTTTCTCTTTATTACTTACACAAACTTATATTAAAGTAATGAGAAGTAATACAACTACATATCATTACAACATATAACTATTATTACTTACATATTGTATCAATGTATATATATATATATATATATATATCTGTTAAACAAAATGTAAAACGTCTATTATGTAGATGTTAACTGTTCTCATTCAAGTAAATTTATTCTATGTATGTACCTCATTAACACATTATAGATATTAATAACATATGATAAACAACATTATCTACGTGAATGACAAGTTGGAGTATAAACATATATGTTTTGATAACATATAACAACTAGTAATGTTATTAATATATTAAAAATTATAGTATGCATAATTTTCTCAACATACAATACATACTATTGTTATTCAAATATTGAAGTCTATAAGTCTACAATAACATTCTATTACCGTTATACTATATGTAACAAAAGTTATTAAAAGTAAGATTTTAAAGATTAGTTTAACCTATGATAAACAATTAAAACATTTGATACCTGTTTTTTAGCGCAGCTCACCTTCGATTTACAGGATTTTTTGATATGAGATGAAAACATGTTAAAAAATGTAAAAAATATATATTTACCTGTATTTTTAAATTGTTGATGTGTAAATATATACATTATATAGTAAACAATACCTTATTTAAGGTACAAACCATATTAAACTTGTTATCGGTATAAACACATGTTATAATCATTAGTATAAATTCTAACCGTAAAATATACTAATTTCGTATGTTTTAGTAATATAGAGTAGAATACTAGTATGTTAATAGTAAATTGTAATAAATAACTACTCACAGTAGACTTAGTTATCATGTAAAATTTAAACTGTAACGTTAGTTCATCCTAACAACGTAAACCAAGTGGTATTGTTGGTTAACACATACATGTTTTCACAAACATGTAATTCTAAATTAGTTATGTGTGTACATTTACATGTATGTTGGATTCCAATAGTAATAAACTTATATGTTTAAAATAGTAGGAGAAATAAAGTATAAAGAATAAAAAGAGTTAATGGGGAGGGGGAGGGAGGAAGAGGGAGGAGGGAGGGAGGAGGAAGGAAGAAGGAAGAAGGAAGAAGGAGGGATGGAAGAGGCAGGTAATATAACATAAACATTATCTATCGTTTACCAATGTGGTTGGTTATGTTTGATGTATGTTATGTATTTTGTTGTGAAAGTTAGACTTATGTAAATTTAACTAAATTGTTTGTTAAGTGTGACATTGTTGTTTGTTACTGTAATAGTTATACAATACATACATACAATACATGTTTTTGTTTGTTGTTCATTACATTATACAATCTTGTTGACATACGTATAATCTAAACTATATTGTTATTGTAATTTTAAACTATTTTGTTTTTATATCTTCACAGAAAAACAAAAAGGTTGTACTCATTGACAATCTTGTAATGAGTATAATAGTCTTCATATACACTTTCAACAAAATAATAATATTATAATAATATTGTTACGTAAACGTCAGTAATATTAATTGAGCTAAAAAAACAACAACAACATCATCAACAACAATATAGTTATTTGTTGTATCTAACATATTCACATACCTAAAATTTATGGTAATAATAACCAACGTACTTATAACATTAATGTTTTAGTACTACCAATAGTAATAACAGTAAAAGTATAATTACATGTTAATGTACAATTGTAATGTTGTGTGAAATACACTTATCTCATAAGTGTTTGTTATGTTAAAGGGTGAGAGGAAATTAAGGAAGAGGAGAAGATGTTATATATTTTACCATAACATATAATAACCAGGTAACAAGTAGTACAATTATTCTTTTTACACCGTGCATTAGTATATGTATAGTATTGACATTAAATACACAAAACAAATACAGTTAACTGTATTTTCTAGTATGTATTAAATATACCATGTATACATATGATTTACTAGTAACACTAATGTAATGTAATATACATTACAAATGCTATTATTGGATATGTAACAATCTATATTATGTATAGCATAGTTAGTTATGTAAAGTAGTAACAAATATTTGTTAATGTGTGAAATAAAAATCTTGTATATAATAAACAATGTATTATATACAAGATATAAAGGAAGGAGAATAAATTATGTACTTGTTTACTTTATCTACTCAAATACCATTATAACAACATTATGTTGTTATTTAAAGTTAAATAATGTTAACTAATCTCTTATATCTTCTCTCTTCTCTCTTCTCTCTTCTCTCTTCTCTCTTCTCTCTTCTCTCTTCTCTCTTATCCTATGAATTACAATATGTAGTGAACTAGTTTAACTTATTGCAACACAACAATGTTTACTTGTTTTGTAATGTTTTGTAATGTTTTGTAATGTTTCTGTTACATGATGTAACAAATAACATATATTTGGTATACAAGAGTTACAAATACAATATCCATATGTTGAAGTGTGATAGTGATGTGTTGAGTGAGTAAAAAATAAGATGTAAACTGTGTATTAGTAGTTACTGTTGTAAATTACAACAAGTACCTAAACAACTACAATAACAACATTTACATATATTACAACTAAAAATATTTACTGTCCCATGAGAATACATCAGATGTTACTAATCATAGACATGTGTTTACAAATTGTAATTTACTAACTTATCATATGTTTTAACAAATATACAACAGACAGTAATACTTTTAAATAGTAAATTTTAAAGTCTGCATTGTCTCTCCCTCCTCTCCCTTTCAACATATAATAGATAGTATTGTCAGTAGAATATTAAATTTTAAAGTCTGCATATGTATTATTAACAATAACATATTACTTTATATGCATAATACTGTTAAAAGTATAATTTTACTTATTAGTGACACATATAGTATATAGCTAAGACATTGAATCACTGTTTTTTACAGGATTTTTCGAAACATACATTTTTTAAAAAAAATATGTAATTATAACATTTTACTATGATAACTGTATGTTAACTAACATATTGTTGTAACGTTACTAGCTACTAATTTTTGTTCTGGACATTGGAACATCGTAAAATTAACACTGATATTCAAGTTGTAAAGTGAACCATTATTATACTACTTGTTAACATGTGGTATGATCAGTAGATATTTACACCAACAATAGATTATAGGTGTGTAGTTAATATAATGTATAGTAATTGTTGTCATAACATTATCATTAAAGCCTCAACACTTACAATATTTGGTAGGTTACAATATATAATGTATGTTATCACTAACTAAACGATAAATCCCAACATGTATGAGAATTGTGTTTAATGTTTAATGTTAAATGTTGGATTATTTAAACTTTACTATCAACATAAGATTAGAGTTATATGTTATGTTAACATATATTGTATGCGTGTATTTGCATAGTTAAGACTATTAATGTCATTACAATACTTTACGTTCTACATTTTTTGGGTTTATATTTTAACTACATAAAACCCAATATATGTGTATATTTGATAGAAGAGATATGAGAGTTAGGATAGTAGATAGAACAGAGGAGGGAA
>Ga0302300_1001370_pt1 | contig 13955 bp, 11 predicted proteins | sample III_Palsa_E1_1_FD_198756 | JGI IMG/M metagenome (GOLD analysis project Ga0302300, IMG submission 198756) | Peat permafrost microbial communities from Stordalen Mire near Abisko, Sweden - III_Palsa_E1_1 | ecosystem: Environmental > Terrestrial > Soil > Palsa > Peat permafrost | place: Sweden... | reverse complement strand
TGAGTACTAAAACATATTTAACTTTGAGAGGTCACATAAGTCATGTCATTAAAACTGTTTGGAATCCAACTAAACATAAACAAGGACAATTCCAATACTATTATGTGTTTGATGAACATGAGGTTATAAGTAAAATTGTTTATCAAGATAACATTGACCCTTTGATTACAGATGTATTTTCAGAGTCTATTATTCATGTGACAGGTACAATTAATAGATTCACCGAATTTATTCGTGGTAAATATTCATTACCAGAATTACCATCCTTTAATAATAAGAACAATGTAAATACAACAAAGCCAACTGCTTATATGGGTGAATATCAAGTCAATGGTATGCCTATGGCCCCAATTGTGGGTATCAACATTGTTCCATTCAAATATGAGCACTATAGAAGGCTTTATACCAAAAATGGTGAAATTCTTATCACGTATAATAACGATGGTGACATTAAAAGTATTACAGGAGCAGGTATTTATTTCATTGATTATGACGTTCGATCATTCCATTAGTATGCTTAATAATATAACAAACTTACAAGTCTAACTTGTAAACTAAAATATCTTGTTGTTAACGATGGCATGATTTATATTCATACTGTGTTAAATTTTGTGTTTAACTAATTTGGTAATACCAATGATAATATTGCTACAATTCAAAGTTAAGGATAAAAACAACTCATCATTGTAATATAAGAAAATAACATAAACGTTACATATAGCTGTTAATTCATATAGATTTAATGTCTGTTATTTATTTTACCATTTATTATGTATTTGCACCTAACATATATGTCATTAACAGTGTATAATTATTGTGTTACTGTTAAATTTACAATTTCGGATTGTAAAATAATGTAATGTATTGAGTTGTATGATGTTAGGTATATATATATAATATTGTATATATTCAACACATATAACATAAATAATTTATTAGTATATTAGTGTGTTGTGTGTAACAAATATGTTACATATTTAAAATATGTAAAATGCTTATAATTTATATATTATGGGTTATGACTAAATTTGATATTTTGTAACAATGTGAAGTGAAAGCCTAGTACTTTTATCATAGAAAATGGACTTGTTTTATCTACCAGAAGATATTCTTGTAACTTGTATATTGAGGAGACTATCTCCTATCGATTACCAAAATATTGCAAAGACATGTAAGTATGCACATCTCTTGTGTAACAAGTATATACAAGAGTATATTAACCACATTCCAGTCAAACAGCTAGTTTTTAGTCGTACAGATACCACAATTGGTAATTATACTGATGATGGCAGGGACAATAACCAAATAGCAGACGACATAATGCAAGGTTCTGGAACCATCTATTATCTACATTTATTATTAGAACCTGACGTGAATTGTAACAATGTTTATAACTCACCATTTACTGTAACGGGCAATATTTATAATAACATATGCTTTCCTTTCGAAAATGGTGAACTTGTCACAAACACAACAACCAACGTTGGTAACGTGGTAATTAAGTTTCACAACTATCCAGTAATTGTCACCATACTAAACGATAGATATGATACATATATTATCACTGCAAATAAAGCAAAGTTGGTTAAAACCGATAGTCAAGTGGATAGTGATAGACAGGTGTCACGTCATATTAAAATATATAATGATCAAGGACAAATTAAATACTTCATCACTGGTAGAAAAATGAGGGCTAACATAGATATTCATACAAGAGGTTATCCTAGTTACTGTATGGATTACAATGCTGGTATCATTACACGCTCTGTTACGAAATACGGTGGCTTTGTCACTAAAATACAAATAGTTGTAAATAACTTGAACAACATGACTAATGAAGAGATTGTAAATTTATGTATTGACAATAAGTAACCGTATATTAAAGTTTGTTGTATTGCATACCTGACACCTTCGAGATGTCAAACGACGACAAATCATACCCACTATCAATATATGTTACTGTAACATATATACACGTTCATGGAGAACTAAATATGGAAATATCAAACAATATATTACAAAATGTTATACAATATAATTGTTGGTGTTGTTAACATAATTAAAACAAGACAAGACGAGATAAAGATTATAATGATATAGGTATAACTATGTAGTGTTTTGGTATCTTTAGAAGAAGAGGGAATAACAAGAACATGGTAGGAGTAACTATGTACCAGAACCACGGGTAATTACATAATATTCGTGTAGGCAACTCACCACGAGTATCATGTAATTACATGATTGTAATATGTTATTTTGTCTAAACACTATACTTGTATAGTCACAAGATTGCTGTGGATAGTTAATTACACAACTATTGTGTAATTGTACAATTATAATCTATGGTTGAATGGAGTAAGAACAAATATGTGTTAAGACCACAGATTATTACATAATATTAGTACATATAGTCAACAGTAGAAATCCTGTAACTATACAAGTATAATATACCATTTCATCTGAATGTTTCAACATTAATATTGTGAATGATTAATTACAAAACTATTATGTAATAATACAATTATACTCTATGACAGGAGGAAGAAAGAGATTGTGTGTATTTGAGAGGAAAGGAATAAAGATTATATTGTAAGTATAACATAATTGTTGTGGTGAGTTGCCTACACAGATATTATGTAATAATATCTGTATTAACATAGATGATAAAGAAATAAAGGAGTGAGTATCTTGGAAAGGAGAGGAAGATGGAGGATGGAAGAAGAAGGAAGAAGAAAGAAGGAAGGATAAATTATTTACATTGCCTAAAGTAATACGATTACTGTAATAATTGATAGTTTAGTAACCATTATGTCGACAAAGAGTGTTGTATATACAAACATGTACAGGAAACATGCAAATAAGGGTGTTCCATGTATTAATGGTTTGCATATTCTTGGATTTAATCGGACCAATGAGTTTTGTGTGAGTGATGCAAAACAAAACGTACTACTTAAGTTTAATATTAATGGTGAGTTAATCGGAAAAGAAGTACCTACTAACAATATCGTTACTATAATACATATTGATAACAATAAACAATATGTTGATAATGGTTATTATTTACATCCTTTAAAACCAGAAGTGTATGATGCTAAAGGAGCATTAATTCAATCAATATCAGATAAAGTGTGTTATGTTGAACAAAATTCAGAATACAAGGTTAAACGTGTATTTGGTAACTTACTTTTATGTGTGAAGGATATAGTGTTCAACACACATACAAATGTAAATCTGTTTACTTACTATAATTTGGATCAAGATAAATTTATATCCGAACAGTACAAATATAGAATGAGTTGTGATATTTACTATGACAGTATTAAGAACGAAATATTACATAAAAATAATTTTGTTGAAAGCGGTGATAACATAACTGTTTATGACATGAATATGTGCAAATTAAGGAGTTTGTTGGTACCACAACATTATCGTATTTCATGTGTTAGTAATGGCAAAATGGTGATGGGTAAAAGATGCAAGAATACTTATGAATTGTACATCTTTAGTTCCCATGATGGGAAACTTATTTTTTCCGACACTGCATCAATACCCATTGCTAATAATTTTAAAGTTTATGTAAACTGTAATAATGGAGATGTGGTTATTGTTGATACCAACGATGGTTGGATCCATAAAGGTGAAAGTAAACTTTATACATATAAAAATACTTATGCTTTTAGTGTATTCTCATTGATACTTGGACTTTGTGATTCCTATCTTGTTGTTAATAATAATTGTAATAGTCGAATCACCAGATTCTTCAATATTGTCATCAGATTACCAATGGACATCCAGATGATAATTTGTCACCGACTATCCAGTTGTATGAAAAATAACATTACCGCTAGTGATGTTGAAGCCAATTTTGCCCGCATGATGTGAATACAATTCACACTCACCTCTCCCTCTCACTCCTTCCATCATTGTATACAACACATAATAACCTATTTACAATCCAAGATCGTAAAATTTATATAACACATATTATATTTGACATACATTATATTTAACATAATGTAATATTAATTACAAATATATGTTTACAATATTATATACTAAATACTGTGTGTATTATACCTGACATCCCCAAAGATGTCAAATAAAAAGTTATACTCATTATAAATATATTACTATAACATATTTGCATCCTCATCCTGAAGAGAGAGAGATATAGAGATATCAAATAATATATTATAACATATTACACAATATTATTGTCAACATAGTTAAAACAAAACAGAATAAAGATTATAATGATACAGTATTATCCATATGATATTTTAACACTCTTACAAGAGGAAGGAAAGAAGGAAATATTACGTAAATATTCATTAAAACTACGGATTATTACACAATATTCGTGTAAACCGAACCGAAGGTATACTCCAAAGAAAAATGGCTACGCCACAGGTTGATCCTTCTCTGGTCTGGTCTGAAGTGTGAAATGAAGTGTGAGATGAAGTGTGAGATGAAGTGTGAGATGAAGTGTGAGATGAAGTGTGAGATGAAGTGTGAGATGAAGTGTGAGATGAAGTGTGAGATGAAGTGGGAAATCAAATGGGACATCAACTGATGGTTGAACTATGAGATGAGATGCGACAAGCGCAGTGCTAAACAACTAACCACAATAATCTTGTAAATATACAAGTATGTTGTATTATTATATTTTGGATGATTATATGAATATTATGGGTAGTTAATCACACAACTATTGTGTAAATATACATCTATATTATATGAAAAAGAATGGAGGAAAATAATTCTTGCATAATTGTATATGGACGATAGTAATTACATAATATCTGTGTATTCAATCATCCACAATATTCATGTAGATATTACAAGTATAATTTAATATTATAACATATTATTAACACTAATAATTGTATAATATTCGTGGTAAAGTTGTTTAGCGCTGCGCTTGTCGCAGCTCATCTCATAGTTCAACCATCAGTTGATGTCCCATTTGATTTCCCACTTCATCTCACACTTCAGACCAGAGAAGGACCAGAGAAGGACCAACCTGTGGCGTAGCCATTTCTCTTTGGAGTATACCTTCGGTTCGGTTTACACGAATATTATGCAATTGCACTAATTACATTCGTATAATTATAAAGTATACTAATAACTGGAGGGAAGAGGAGGGAAGAAAATAATATATATATATATATATATATATTGTTTAAAGTAATACAATTACTGTAATAATAATTAACAGGTTAGTAACCGTTATAACACCAAAATGTAATATTTATATGGGAAGTGTGTGTTACTATAGATAAATACTAAATAATTTAGTATTAATTATATATGATAACTGTTGTGGAAAAATATCGTTTGCATATATTGTGTTATTGTGACATAAGATGTTTTTATTTGAAACAGATGAGTGTTTCACTATCCAGGTCAATAGATCCAAGGATGATATTAAGTTTAACTCTCCTAGCTATCGTATGATCACAGTATTCATTTATAGAGTACAATTTTTGTTCATCATAATCATATGAATCACGAGGATAATCATGATACTCATAAATAATAAAGTTGTCATCCTCTCTAATGTACAATTTTACATCTCCCAACTCATCATGACGTATGTAAATATTATTTTGGTTAAATTGTTTCAATGCTAATTCTATTAATTTTTGTATTATGTAATCTTTTGTGCCCCAGGGTATACTAATTATACCTTTTAGCGTATCAACTCCACACATGTTAATCTTTTCTGGACGCCATGATTCACAAATAATTATCTTGTAATGAGATTCGTATTTTGATGACCTTTCAATTGAGTAATTCATATAATAATACTTTTGTTATTAACAAACAAAACAAATTTCATTTATAAAGTAATTTACAACTTATAATTACTACCTAATATACTATTTCACGAACAATATAATAAATTGCGATATACACTTGTAAATTTTTATTATAAATGCATATATACTAATCTATTTAGTATTGTGCAATATAAATATTATGTCTATTCGATAGATATGATCTGTTGTTCAACGTTAATAATTGTACCTTTTTCCAGTATATGTTTTTATCTCTCCATCTATTTCGCACTCATCATAACGGTTATTAACTAAATTTATAACTGTTACCTATTATTGTAATTTACATCTTTGAGATGTAAAACATTGTATCTATTATAATTTATGTATGGGTGATACAATCCAATAATACTATTGACAATACCGTATTGAATAACATTAAAAATTGTATATGTCTTTAAAATTATCACATATATAAATTTGGTTAACAACTACACAAATAAATGGATCGTCATTAATAAACATTCATTAACAGATGTTATGTATATAAACACAAATTAATTCTAAATTATATTCATTGATATAAGTAAAAATAACTACTAATCATGGTGAAGAAATTAATGTTATGCGCAACGGTAAAAAAGATGGATTATGGGTAACATGATATGATGATAAGTATAATAGAGTTGAGAGCGAAGGTTACTATGTGAATGGTGAAAAAGATGGTGTGTGGAGGGAGTGGTATCGTGGCGATCAACATTTACTTGAACGTGAGGAACACTATGTTAACGGTAAATTGGATGGTGAATATAGACAATGATATAATAATGATGAACATTCACTTAAGGTTGAGGGATATTACATTAATGGTGAAAAAGATGGTGTGTGGAGATCATGGTATAAAGGTAATCAACATTTACTTAAGGTTGAGGAACACTATGTTAACGATAAAAAAGATGGTTTGTGGAGATCATGGTATAATAATGACGGACACACGCTTTTGGCTGAAGCGCATTATATTAATGATGAATTAGATGGTTTGGTGAGGCATTGGTATAGAAATGGTAATCTTAAGTTTGAAGTATATTACATTAATGGTAACCATGATGGTGCATGGAGAGATTGGTATGAAGATGCAAACCACACACACACTTATGACTGAGGTACATTATGTTAATTGTAAAGAGGATGGTCCATGGAGAACATGGTATCGTTATAGGGATTATGCACTTGAGTCTGAAAGATATTTTGTTGATGGTAGATTGGATGGTGTATGAAGACATTGGTATGATAATGAACGACACTCACTTGCTTATGAACACCATTATAATAATGGTAGTAAAGTTGGTATGACGATGATCAACATACACTTGAGTATGAAAACTCTTATGTTAACGGTACAAGACATGGCCACTGGATTGATTTTAATTGCAATGGTAACGTTATTTCTGACGTTGAATATGTCGACGGTGTCAAACAATAATAAACTAGTTAACTTTTTGTTGACATCTCGAAGAGGTCAATTTTAGTATACAATTACACTGTTACGTTATTTATTTTATTAATTATAAATAACTGTGTATAATTAAACTGTAATTACATAAGCAAAGCTTGCCGTTTGGAGCAGCCATCTCTCTTCGAGTATACCTTCGGTTTGTGAGACTTAGACTCACAAAAAAACTATATTTATGTATTCGACTAACCACAATAATTATAAAATCATTGAAGTATAATCTATTAATAGAACAACACTTTATCACCGTTAATCAAAGGATTACTGTGGTCAGTTAAATACACAGATATTATGTGACTGTAATATTGTAATTACACTATTTTTATATTTTATATACCTGTTTAACTATTTAGTATAGTTAAGTATAATATGTTGGCAGTTACATAAAATACGTGTATCCAACTAATCACGATGATCATGTGATCATACGAGCATAATATGTTAATTTAATCTGCTATTATTAGTGATAATAACGCGATTATTGTGGTTAGTTGTTTAGCGCTGCGCTTGTCGCAGCTCATCTCTCAGTTGATGTCCCACTTCAGAGCAGGACCAACCTTCGGTTCACCGAAGGTCAGCTGCTCTTTACACGGATATTATATAATCATACAAATATCATGTGATAACAACAACAGATGAGGATGAGAGTGAGAGAAGGGAAGAAGGAGATAATTCTTGCATAATTGCATATTAAAGATAGTAATTACATAATATACGTGTAATCCAAACCGTTTGTGAGCCCAAGGATCACAAGTAGTAGCCTCTGGCAAAGGCATGCCTCAAACCGTAGGTATGTCCTATGGAGAAAATACTCTAAAGAGAAATGGCTCCGGCGACAAGCGATAAACGAAGTGAAGCGAAGCCATTTCTCCTTCATTATACCTTTGGTTTGACGAAGTCCAGCTTTGGTTTGCCAGAGAGAAGAGTTGCGACAAGAGCAGTGCTAAGCAACTCACCATAGATATTATGTAATTACCAGTGTTGGTGCTATATTATATTATTAAATTATACACGTAATACCACATAAATATTGTGATTGGTTGGATACACGAATATCATGTAATTGCTATCATCAAGATACAATTATGCAAGAATTAATTCCTTCATTCAAGATGTTCTATGAATATATTTGTATAATTTAATAATATCCGTGTAAAGCGCAGCTGACCTTCGGTGAACCGAAGGTCGGTCCTGCTCTGAAGTGGGACATCAACTGAGAGATGAGCTGCGACAAGCGCAGCGCTAAACAACTAACTACAAAAATATGTAATTATACTGTTCATAAGATAAGTATAATTATTGGTATAAGCAAATTATAATATCATGGTATAAGTTTTACATGTATTGAAATTTAGCATTACAATAATTAAAAAGACGTATGGTTCATACCAAATTGTATGTTACTAAAATTTATATTGTTATCTATGTGGTAGTTGAATCATGACTATATCAACATATAGTATATATATATACTATATGTTAAACATAACATTTTATGTTGTTAACTTTAAACATGTAGATTATGTATATGTTTATCAATGTGGTAATTAACTTCTATGAGAAGTTAAGATACAATTATTTAGGTTATTATTGTTTAACACCGTGAATATATTCACCATCAGAAATTACTTTACCATCACGATCAAACTCAATACTGTGACCATGTCTTGTACCGTTAACATAATATGCTTCACGTTTAAGCGTATGGTGTACATTATCATACCAAAATTTCCATAGGCCATCGCGTTTATCATTAACATAGTATCCTTCAGATTCAAGTGAATGTTGTTCATTATCATGCCAAGATCTCCATCTACCATCACGTTTACCATTGATATACGGTCCTTCAGACTTGAGTGAATGGCTTTTATTATTATACCAAGTTGTTTGTATGCCATACATTTTATCATCAACATAATATGTCTCACGTTCAAGTGAATGTTGATTATTGTCATACCATTCTTTCCATACACCAACTGCCTTACCATTAATATAATGCCCTTCAAACTTAAGAGTGTGATCATAGTCGTCATACCATTCTCTTGTTGTACCATCCGATTTACCATTAACATAACTATATTCAGACATAAGAGAATGTTGTTCATTGTTATACCATTGTCTCCATGTGCCATCTCGTTCACCATTAGTATAATGGCTTTCAGACTCAAGGGTGTGTTGTTCATTATCGTACCATTCTCTCGATGTGCCATGTAGTTGATCATTAACATAATAACTCTCGGATTCAAGTCTATTTTGATCATTGTCATACCAAAATCTCCACAGTCCATCTTTTTCACCATCAATATAACTAATGTCATGTACATAATTATTGTTGTATTTAAAACGCATAATTTGTCTTTTGTATCCAACTTCTTTTTTGACATATGTACCATCTTTAGTTCCAAAGTTCACAGTATGATATGTTTCGATACTCTCCTGATATTGACCATCATCTCGTTCACAATTATTGTAATACCATTCACTACCATTGTTAACTCTAATACACTTATTTTGATTGATATTATTCCATTGTGACATAAATAGATTATTGTTTAACAAGTTTTTTGGTATAAAATCATAAGGTGCTAACAAAAACAAGGACCACTGAAGGTCATCATTGAAGTCGTTATATACTATATTACACATAATAGACCAATTATTAAACGTTTGTCCAGCTAAATATTTAAAGTATATATCATCAATGAGTAGAGTGTCAAGTTGAAAACTTAATAGTAGACGATGTCTAGGTATAATTGGTAGTGGCAGTGAATTACCAATGAAGATGTTACTAGCCTTTAAATTTACCCTCAACCTTTTATATTCAATATAGTTATTTATTACAGTACAATATTTGTCGTCGATTGGTATAGTAATGTCCACGTTATTTGAGAACTCAACAATATCCTTTATATATTGTGAAGTTTCAGTATCAACACTATAAGGAATATTATACTCTTTTCCACAACAAGTAATAATAGTCATTTATTATACATATAATATATAAAATCAGATTATTACGGTGAATATAATATATGTTCATAATCCAATATTATGTTTAATATTATTACTGAACATATATTATGAGTAATTTTCACCTCATATAGTTTTATTTATTATTATCCAAACGCGATACTAACAATATTAGTATCATATTACAATATTAAATTATACTCGTAGTAGTCACATAATCTTTGTGGTGAGTTGCTTAGACAAAGCCCACCTTCGGTTAGCTCTTGTCACTGCGTTTGGCATAGCCTACCTTCGGTTTGTCGCTTGTCGCAGCTCTTCTCTCTGGCAAACCAAAGGTAGGCTGCGCCAAAGCAAAGCTGGACTTCGTCAAACCAAAGGTAGGCTGCGCCAAAGCAAAGCTAGACTTCGTCAAACCAAAGGTGGGCTTCGCTGCGCTTGTCGCCAGAGCCATTGCTCTCTCAGTATACCTGCGGTCTGAGGCATGCCTTTTGTAAGACTTAGTCTCACAAGCAGCTTACACGTATATTATGTAATTACTATCTTTAATATGCAATTATGCAACAATTATTTCCTTCTCTCCTCCCTCTTCCTCACTCCACTCTTCATCATCCAATGTTTTCATCATATGATGTTTGTATGATTACACAATATTCGTGTATTTAACTAACCACAATGATTGTGTTATTATCAGTGATAATAACAGGTTAAATTAACATATTATACTTGTATGATTACATGATCATTGTGGTTAGTTGGATACATGTATATTATGTAATAACACAAATATCTACATTGAATATACTCTTAATTACATGTAATTACAAATAACTACTTATTTACTTTAGTACAATTATATAATATTTATGTAAAATATTTGTAAAACGCGCTAAATAACTAACCACGTATATTATATAACTACCAGTGTTAATGTTATATTATATTATTAAATTATACTTGTATTACTACACGATCATCATGATGAGCTGCGACAAGCGACAAGCGAAGCGAAAAGCGCTAACCGAAGGTGGGCTTTGCCTAAGCAACTTCATCACGAATATTATGTGGTCACCAGTGTTAACCGAAGGTAATATGCACTTAATAACACGTTATATTATTAAATCACACCGGTACCATCACATAAATATTGTAGTTAGTTGGATACATGTATTTTATGTAATTGCCAACATATCATACTTAACTATACTAAATAGTTAAACAGATATATAAAATACAAAAGTAATGTAATTACATTATTACATAGGGTATGTGTTTTAATCAACACATCATCTCTCATTCCATTAATATAATCCATAATTATATTAGTACGATTACATAACATTTATGTAGACAACTAACCACGGTAAATACATGTTACTATCAGTGATAGTAACCAAATACATCAATAGTTAACACACATATAATTACATAGTTATCGTGGTTAGTTAACCGCACGAATATTATGTAATTACACTTTAATTATGCACAGTTATTTATATTTAGTAAAATAAATAATGTAACATAACATTATAATTATATACTAAAATTGACCTCTTCGAGAGGTAAACAAAAAGTTAATTAGTTTATTATTGTTTAATACCGTTAACATATTCAACATCAGAAATAACATTACCATTGCGATCAAACTCAACCCATCGCCCATGTTTTTCACCTCTGGTATAAGATCTTTCATACTCAAGTGAGTGTTGATCATCGTCATACCAACCTCTCCATACACCATCCTCTTTACCATTAACATATTGGTCTTCATGAACCAGTGAGTGTTGTTCATTGTTATACCAATATCTACTTACACCATCCTCTTTACCATTAACAAAATTTCTTTCAAACTTAACTGCATGATCCCTATAAAGATACCATTCCATCCATATACCATTCAATTCACCATCAACGTAATATATTTCGGACTTAAGTGTATGGTTTGCATCATCATACCAGTGTCTTGATACACCATCGTGATCACCATTAACATAATATTTTTCAATCATGAGATTACCATTTTTATACCACTGCCTCGCCAAACCGTCTGGTTTACCATTGACATAATACGCTTCAGCCAAAAGTGTATGTTTATCATTATCATGCCATTTTCTCCACAAACCATTCAATTTACCATTAACATAATGATGTTCAAATTCAAGTAAATGATCTTTGCCTCGATACCATTGTCTCCATACACCATCTTTTTCACCATTAATGTAATGTCTCTCAAATTCAAGCAAATGTGGTTTGGTACAAAACCATCGTTTATATTCACCGTCCAGTTCGCCATTAACATAATATTCCTCACCGCTAAGTATGGGTGTATCATAATCATACCATGTTTTCCATAATCCATCTCTTTCACCATTCACATAATAACCTTCATACTCAACTCTATTATTTTCATCATTATGTCGTGTTATCCATAATCCTTCTTTTTTACCTTTAACATAGTGACCTTCATACTCAACACGAGTCCGCTTATTATCGTACCATGTCACCCATAGCCCATCTTTCTTACCTTTGCGCATAACATTAATCTTTTCATTATAAAGACTAGTCATTGTTATTTTAACGTAATAAATGAAACGTAAAATCAAATTACATTTATGTATAATATATGCAACATCTGTTGATGAATGTTTATTGATAAACAATCGTTTATCTAATGTTGTTAACGAAATTTATTTACATGATGATCCTGAAGATACAAAACACAGACACTATCTCTAGTGTCATTCGACATTTTATTATCAATAGTATAATTGTATTATGTAACCCATACATAATTTATAATAGATAACATCTTTCATATCTCAAAGATGTAAATTACAATAATAGATAACAGTTATAAACTATGACACACTTCACACCTAAATGAACAGAAAAATACTCAGTATTACAATAAACACAATACCACACATGCACAAATATTATTTGTCTATAACGGTTATCATATACAATCATATAGTTAATACTAAATTATTTAGTATTTATCACTAATACATATATATAAGTGGTATATGTAATATATATTTGTGTACATATATACTTTTGATGTTATAACGGTCACTAACCCATTAACTATTATTACAGTAATTATATTACTTTAAATATTCTATATACATTATTTTCCTTCCTCCTCCCTGCTTCCTACTTCCCTTGATTGACATACTCTACGATTGTACAAATATAATTAATGTAATTACATAATATTCGTGTATCCAACTCACCACAGTAATTATGTAGTTATCGGTGTCAACATCACGTTACATTGGTATATAACACTTATATTACCACACGATTGTTGTGGTTAGTTGCCTACACGTATTTTGTGTAATTATGTAAATATTTACATTGATGATACTTGTAATTACTTATTCATTCTAGTATAATTATATAATATTTGTGTATACACCTAACCACAAAGATTATGTGACTATCAGTGTTAACCGAAGGTGATCTGCGACGAGCGCAGCGCTTAATATCATGTTATATTATTAAATTATACTCATAGTAGTCACATAATCTTTGTGGTGAGTTGCTTAGGCAAAGCCCACCTTCGGTTAGCGCTTGTCTCTTGTCGCAGCTTTTTTCTCTGGCAAACCAAAGGTGGACTTCGTCAAACCAAAGGTGGACTTCGTCAAACCAAAGGTGGACTTCGTCAAACCAAAGGTGGACTTCGTCAAAAC
>Ga0302300_1001365_pt1 | contig 13979 bp, 13 predicted proteins | sample III_Palsa_E1_1_FD_198756 | JGI IMG/M metagenome (GOLD analysis project Ga0302300, IMG submission 198756) | Peat permafrost microbial communities from Stordalen Mire near Abisko, Sweden - III_Palsa_E1_1 | ecosystem: Environmental > Terrestrial > Soil > Palsa > Peat permafrost | place: Sweden... | reverse complement strand
ACCTACAGGGCCGGGTATCAACCGATTTAACTTATTTTGATTATACTAAATATAGCCCGATAAGTACGCCCAACTCTTTATTCGGCGAATTAGATGATATTAACCAAAAGTATTCAACAACAGAAGCTGATTTATTGCTTTCAATTCAAAAACAGGTTACGCCTTCACTTTGGCTATCGGCCAAATTTGGAAGCAGTATTTTAAGGGTAGATAATCCGGGCACTACTGGTGTGAATACTATTATGACCGTTACCGACGTAGTTAACATTAACAGCTTTTCTGATAAAACAGTGGTCGCAAACGAGTACCGCGAGCAAACAAATTCATTTTATGGGTTATTAACCGCTGCTTATAAAAGCTATTTGTATTTGGACGCTACCCTGCGAAGGGACGCGTCTTCTACGCTCCCTGTTAACAACAATACCTATACTTATCCTTCTCTGTCAAGCAGCTTTGTTTTCACCGATGCTTTTAAAATAGACAAATCGGTACTTTCATTCGGTAAGATAAGATTATCTGGCGCAGAGGTGGGCACTGCTACCAGTGCATACCAGTTGCAGCAGTATTATAGCCTTTACCCCCAAACTTTCAATGGCCAACCATTAGGGGGCATAGCAACAACGGTATTGCCCAATCCACACTTAAAACCTACCCGCACAACTTCTTATGAGGGTGGTACCGAGTTGAAATTTTTTAATGACAGATTAGGATTGGATGCTACTTATTATACCTCTAAATCAAAAGACCAGATAAACCTTGTAGCCGCGCCGTATTCTTCGGGATATGGAGAGCAAATAATAAACGCGGGGGTTATTGATAACAAAGGGGTTGAAATAACTTTAAACACCAAGCCCATCGTTTCGAAGGATTTTACATGGAACCTTAACGTTAATTTTGCAAAAAACACCAATACGGTCGAATCACTTGCCGCAGGTGTGCCTTATCTTACTTTATCAGATGCCCGCTGGCTGGGCGTTTCGATAGTTGCAAAACCGGGGTCACCCTATGGTGCTATACTTGGGTATGATGCCCAACGGGACTCTAAAGGGGATGTAATACTCGATCCTACAACTTTGACGCCTTTACAAAGTGCAGACCGCACCGTGTTGGGCAAAGGTACCTGGAACTGGACAGGCGGTTTAACCAACTCTTTTTACTATAAAAACTTTGGATTGACCATGGTTATTGATGTTAAACAGGGTGCCAGCCTATTTTCGATGACAAACCTGTTTGATGTAATAGACGGCAGCAGTGCAGCAACACTGCCAGGCAGGGCCGAGTGGATACAATCCGAAGAAGAGCGTCAATCTGCAGGCATGACCTCCGCGCAATGGGCGGCTGCCGGGAAAGTTCAGGGATATGTGCCACAGGGCGTTGTTCAAACCGGAACAAATGCCAATGGAACCCCGATATATACAAAAAACACAAAGGCCCTTGACCCTTCAGTTTACTGGGGAAACTATTATAGTAGTGGCAACGGCATAGCAACGCCATTTATTTATGATGCCAGCTATATTAAAATGCGCGAGATAACTTGTAGCTACCAAGTACCTACAAGCCTTACCTCTAAATGGAAAATAAAAGATTTGGCTATTGCAATAGTTAGCCGTAACCCTTTCATCATCCATAAAAATGTTCCAAACGTTGACCCGGACTCTAATTACACTAACGGCAACGGCCAGGGGCTGGAGTATGGTTCGTTACCATCAAGAAAAAGCTGGGGTTTCAATTTGAATTTAAAATTTTAAGCATCAACAATTAATACATATAAAATGAAAAGATATTTAATTAGGTGGATGGTAATATCAATATCGATGATGTTAATATTGGTATCCTGTAATAAATTTGGTGATGTAAATACTGATCCAACCCAGTCGAGCAACCTCGACCCAGCTTTACAATTAGCATTGGTTCAACTACGGTTTTCGGGCGATCCGGACATAAACGAACGTGTCTCAGTTATCGAAACCATGCCGCTGGTGCAGCAAATCGGTGGAGACTACGAGAACCGGTACGGCTTTGAATACGTTGAAGATAGGCAATACATGTCTGACCTGTGGGAAATAGGCTATCCCAATGATGTATTAAACATTGTCGACGCGGTTGCCCGTACATCAAATAACCCGGCTAAAACCAACCTGAATGCCATTTGCCGGATAATGAAAGTGTATATATTCGCCAGGTTATTGTGCAAACGGAATATTTCCAACAGTTGCGGAACCTTTTGGGGGATGTCCCTGCCGAGGAATTTATCACGCAAGCTGGAAGCGGTGATGGGCTTCTCTTCCTTGACCATCGCAGCATGTGCATTATGTACCTTTTGTTGTAGGTCATCCAAATGGGCATTCAGAAATTTTGTGGTTTCGGTTCTGCCGTCTTCGCGATTGGTTTTAGAACACCATTTTTCGGGATCAGCAGTTCTCGTGGTTGCGCATTCTTTAGGAATTCCATCAACCGTAAAGCGCATGTAAACAGGAATATTTCCTGATGTGTAGTTTTTTGGCTTCTTCAAATAGAAGAGCAGACTGTAACTTAATTCCATAAAACAAGCTTAAAATGTGAGACAAATTAAGTTTGCAGCTAACTCACTTACAAGATGTATGTTAATCGAACATGCTGTAATACAATAAGTTACGGAGTTTCCAGTGAGTCATTTGCTTGACTTTCCCGACTCACTGAATTACTCACTTGATATATACGATTTGGTGAATAATAGGTGGTTTTGCCGGAAAAAAAGAAAGCTGTAAATCAGAGATTTACAGCTTTTTGAATGATTTGACATCGATTTTTGTAGCCCGTAGGGGAATCGAACCCCTGTTTCTAGAATGAAAATCTAACGTCCTAACCCCTAGACGAACGGGCCATTTGGTTGAGTGTTTAGCCTTTCGGCATAAAAACCGTCCCCTTATTTTGGGATTGCAAAGATATATTTTTAAAGAGAAATTAAAAATAATCTTTTAAAAAATTAAAGAAGTATGATTTTTCTGCTTTAGCTCCATTTTAAATCAAGTCAAAACAAAAACCGGGTATTGCTATTATAAAACTAATTATAAGGTTTATCTTTATTATAAAATCAATATACCTGCATTTATGAAAGCAATTTGGAACAACCAAACCATTGCCGAAAGCAATGATACTGTTGTGGTTGAAAACAATCATTATTTCCCTAAAGAAAGTGTTAAAGCCGGATTTTTAAAGGATTCATCAACCCATAGTACCTGCCCCTGGAAAGGTTTGGCATCTTATTATACCCTTGATGTAGATGGTAAACAAAACCCTGATGCCGCATGGTATTACCCCGAACCCAAAGATGCTGCTGCTAATATTAAAAACTATATCGCCTTTTGGAAAGGCGTACAAATAACCGCCTGAATATGAAAAAGTACGACGCCATAATAATAGGTGCGGGGCAGGCAGGCGGCCCATTGGCTAAAAAGCTGGCACAAGCCGGTAAAAAAACAGTTATTATAGAAAAACGCTATGTTGGCGGCACCTGTGTAAATGATGGTTGTACGCCTACAAAAACCTGGGTGGCTTCGGCAAAGGCGGCTTACAATGCAGTTCATTCTGTGGATGTGGGTGTTGCAGTTAAAAGCTTTAAGGTTGATATGGCGCAGATAAAAAAGCGCAAGGATAAAATTGTGGAAAACGCGCGTGCAGGCAATCAGAAGGGTTTAGAGGAAACAAAAAACCTGGAGCTGATTTTTGGTGAAGCGGTATTTACCGGCGAAAAATCGGTTATAGTTGAATTAAATGAAGGTGGCTTGCTGGAACTGGAAGCTGATTTGATCTTCATTAACACCGGCGCCAAAACCATTATCCCCGAGATTGATGGGCTGGAGGACATAAAATATTTAACCTCTACCAGTATTTTGGAGCTAGACCATGTGCCGGGGCATTTGCTGGTTTTGGGCGGCAATTATATCGGGTTGGAGTTTGGGCAAATGTTCAGGCGATTTGGGAGTAAAGTAACGATATTAGAAAAATCGGCACGGATACTGTCGCGCGAGGATGATGATATATCTGAAGCAGTAAAAAACATACTGGAACTGGAAGATATAAAAATATTAACCGGCACTACACTTAAAAAGGTAAAGAAAAACGAAAAAGGGAAAATTACCGCTACTGTAACTACGGGTGGCAAGGATGAAAAAATAAAGTGTACGCATGTGTTGGTTGCCGTTGGCCGCTCGCCGCAAACCGAAGATTTGGAACTACAAAAAGCAGGCATTAAAACAGATGAAAAGGGTTATATACCGGTTAACAATAAACTGGAAACCAACGTAAAAGGCGTATATGCTTTGGGCGATGTAAAAGGCGGCCCGGCGTTTACGCACATATCGTATAACGATTATACCATTGTGTACCGTAATTTACTGGAGGGCGCTAACTTAAGTATTAAAGACCGCCCGGTACCTTATTGTATGTTTATCGACCCTGAACTGGGCCGTATAGGTATTACCGAAGCCGAAGCTAAAAAGCAACAACTAAACGTAAAAGTTGTTAAATTGCCTATGGCGCATGTAGCCAGGGCAATTGAGGTTGGCGATACACGGGGCTTTATGAAAGCTGTTGTTGATATGGATACCAAAAAGATTTTAGGCGCGGCTATTTTAGGCAGCCAGGGCGGCGAAATTATGTCGGTATTGCAAATGGCGATGGAGGGCGATATTACTTATGACAGGATACGGTATTGTGTTTTTGCGCACCCAACATATTCCGAATCGTTAAATAACCTGTTTATGGGCCTGGAGCCATAAAAACCTTATGATTAAAGTTGAGCATCTGAGCAAGCACTTTGGTAAAGTTAAAGCGGTAGATGATATTTCTTTCAGGGTTAACGAACACGAAACTTTGGTTTTGCTGGGCACCAGCGGCTGCGGTAAAACCACCACGCTAAAAATGCTTAACCGGCTCATTGACCCAACTGCCGGCAATATCTATATCAACAATAAAAACATATTGGAGCAGCAGCCCGAAATTTTAAGGCGCGGCATTGGTTATGTGCTGCAAAATAACGGCCTTTTTCCGCATTATACGGTGGGAGAGAATATTGCTATTGTGCCTCAATTGCTAAAATGGGACAAAAAGCAAACCGAAAATCGCGTTAGCGAGTTACTGGAAAAGCTGCACCTGTCTAAAGATTATTTAAACGTTTACCCTAATGAATTAAGCGGCGGCCAGCAGCAGCGTGTGGGCCTGGCGCGGGCCTTAATTGCCGACCCGGAAGTGTTGCTGATGGACGAACCTTTCGGCGCGCTGGATAATGTGACCAAAGCAAAAATACATGCCGAATTTAAAGCGCTGGATGAACTGAAGCGCAAAACCATTGTAATGGTTACCCACGATGTACAGGAAGCCTTTGAGCTGGGGGACCGCATTTGCCTGATGGACGCGGGCAAAATAGTGCAGCAAGGCACACCGATCGACCTGTTGTTTAAACCGAAAAATAAATTTGTGCGGGATTTTTTGAAAGAACAAAGGCTGCAACTGGAGTTTAGGTCTGTCACTTTGGGGGATATGGGAAAGGAGATAGCAGGCCATCAAGCCGGCCAATCTGTTTGGGCCATAATGGAGATACTTAAAAATGATGGCGATAAGGTGAAAGAATTTGAGTTACTAACGACAGCATTCTATCAGTATAAAAAGGAGCAGGCGCATGAATAACCAGCAAACCTTATGGGAATTTATGCGGCAGCAAAGCGATAAGTTGGCTACCCAAACGCTGGAACATATCGGGCTTACTTTTATTTCGCTGTTTTTGGCGGTTTTGGTGGGTTTGCCATTAGGTATTTTTATCGCGCGGAAAAGAAAATTATCGGCACCGGTTTTGGGTATTGCAGGGGTATTGCAAACCATCCCGAGCATTGCCTTGCTGGGCTTTATGATACCATTGTTGGGCATCGGGCCAAAACCGGCTATAGTCGCTTTGCTTTTATATGCGCTGCTGCCCATTATCCGCAATACCTATACGGGCATTACCGGGGTTGATGCTTCTGTTAAGGAAGCCGCTACGGCCATGGGCATGAGCCAATGGCAAATATTATTTAAGGTGGAGCTGCCACTGGCTATGCCGGTGATACTGGCCGGTATCCGTACCGCTACGGTAATTACGGTGGGTGTGGCTACGCTGGCTTCATACATTGCGGCGGGTGGCTTAGGCGAGTTTATATTCGGCGGGATATCGCTTAACAATACCAATATGATTTTGGCGGGGGCCATACCTGCTGCGCTGCTGGCTATTATTTTTGATTTCCTGTTATCGCGGGTGCAAAATCTCAACTTTAAAAAAGTAAAAACTGCCACCAAGCTACTGCCACTGCTACTACTACTTTTAGCTTGTTTCTATTTTATCCCTTCGGCCTATGGCAGCAAATTGACCGCCGGGTTTACCCCCGAATTTATGGGCAGGCAGGATGGTAACCTGGGTCTGCAAAGCAAGTATGGCTTAAAAATTCACACTATAGTCATAAGCGATGCCGTAATGTATAAGGCGGCGTATGAAAAGCAGTTGGATGTGATTAGTGGTTACTCGACGGATGGGCGCTTAAAAGCGTATAATTTGATTGTATTAAAGGATGATAAGGGTATTTTTCCGCCGTATTACGCCGCGCCGGTGGTGCGCGATGATGCTTTAAAGCAGTTCCCCGAGCTAGAAAAAACATTAAATATGCTGGCCGGCAAAATTAATGATACAGTAATGACCGAATTAAACTATCGTACCGACTATCTTCACCAAAGCCCGGAGCAGGTAGCTAAAGATTTTTTGGTGTCGAAAGATTTGTGGAAGCCGGCAAGGGGCGGTAACGCGGGTACGGTCCGGATAGGATCGAAAATTTTTGGCGAACAATATATCCTGGCAAATATGTACAGCATGCTGATAAAGGGTTACACTGATTATGATGTAGCTACCAAAACAGGCCTGGGCGGCACAAAAATATGTTTTGATGCCCTTACCAATAACCAGATTGATTTTTATCCCGAATACACCGGCACCGGCTTACTGGTAATTTTGCAGCCATCAACCAAAACCGTTGATTCGGTAGAAGGCAGCAGGGATATGACGTATAATTATGTTAAAAGCGAGTTTGAAACTAAATATCACCTTAAATGGTTACAACCTATAGGCTTTAATAATGCCTATGCTTTAATGATGCGGCAAAAACAAGCTGCGAATTTGAATGTTAAATCAATCTCGGACCTTAAACGATATCTCGATAAAAAATAACCGATGGAAATAGCTGATTGTACAGCCCAATTAAGTATTGCCGAGCGTTACCTGCAAGTTAGGAAACGTACCGAACGGATATGCAGCCCGCTGCAAATTGAAGATTACGTGGTACAGCCGGTAGCGGATGTTAGTCCGCCCAAATGGCATATAGGCCATACTACCTGGTTTTTTGAAACTTTTATCCTGAAGCCTTACTTTATGGGTTACCAGGAATACAACCCCGAATTTAACTACGTATTTAACAGTTACTATGAAACTGTTGGCAACCGCGTTATCCGTACCGATCGTGGCAATTTAAGCAGGCCCACCGTTAACGAAATTATGCGCTACCGCGAATATGTGGACGATGCAATGGATAAATTTTTGTGCGAAGAGCCATCGGCAGAAGTTAAGGAATTATTGATACTTGGCTTTAACCACGAAGAGCAGCACCAGGAATTGTTATATACCGATATAAAATACATTTTAGGGCACAACCCGTTGTTCCCGGCATATTCAAAAGATTATCATTCGCCTAAGGTGGAAAAAAGCGGCGCGCAGTTTATCAAGCTGAAAGAAGGCATCTACGAGATAGGCTATACAGGCGATGGTTTTTGTTTTGATAATGAACTAAACCCGCATAAAGTATATTTAAACGCCTTTGAAATAAGTCGGGATTTAGTAACCAATACCGAATACCTGGAGTTTATTGAAGCCGGCGGTTATCACGATTTCCGTCACTGGCATGCTGAGGGCTGGGACTGGGTGAAGACTAACAAGGTAGAAGCGCCGCTATATTGGCACCAAATAGATGGCGAGTGGCATAACTATACTTACCACGGCCTCGAAAAATTGAATTTGAAAGACCCGGTTTGCCATATCAGCTATTTTGAGGCTTACGCTTATGCCTCCTGGAAAGGCCTGCGCCTGCCAACCGAGTTTGAATGGGAAGCCGCCGCGCCGCAATTTAACTGGGGCAAAAGCTGGGAGTGGACAGAAAGCAGCTACCTGCCTTACCCGGGTTTTGCCAAAGCGCCTGGTGCTATAGGCGAGTATAACGGCAAATTTATGGTTAACCAAAAGGTATTGCGCGGCGCATCCGAAGTTACATCGCCGGGGCACGAGCGTATTACCTACCGCAATTTTTTCCAAACACATTTACGATGGCAATTTACTGGCATAAGGCTTGCTAAGTAAAAGTCTGTTACAACCTATTGAAAAAACATGGATAGTGCTACACTACAATCACTGGTAAATAAAAAGCCTGCAAATGCAACCGATCATTTTTATGAGGAGGTTATTGAGGGCTTAAAATCAACCCCTAAAACTTTAAGCTCCAAGTATTTTTACGATGCCAACGGCGATAAGCTTTTCCAGGAACTCATGAACTGCGGGGAATATTACCCCACCAGTTGCGAGCTGGAAATATTCACCCAACAAACTGCTGATATTTGCCAGGCCATGATTGGCGGTGGCGATGCATTCGATTTGATTGAACTAGGCGCAGGCGATGCCATGAAATCGAGTATTCTGCTTAAATATTTGCTGGAGCAAAAGGCCGATTTTACCTATTTGCCGATTGATATATCGGATAACGTAATATCATATCTCAATGTAACCTTACCCATAACGCTGCCCGGTTTACAGGTTGCCGGTTTAAACGGCGAGTATTTTGATATGCTGAAAAAAGCGGCAGCCTTATCAAACAGGCGCAAGGTGGTGCTGTTTTTAGGCTCGAATATTGGCAATATGCCGGTGAACAATGCCGAAGATTTTTGCAGGGAACTGCGTAACAATCTTTCGCCCGGCGATAAGCTTTTGATAGGCGTGGATTTGAAAAAGAACCCTAAAACCGTGCTGGCGGCTTATAATGATAAAGAAGGCATTACCAAAAGGTTTAACCTTAATTTATTGGAGCGTATAAACCGCGAGCTGCATGGCGATTTTAACCTCTCAAAATTCGAACATTACCCAACCTACGACCCTGAAAGCGGCGCCTGTAAAAGTTATCTTATTAGTACCGAAGACCAACGGGTTAAAATTGGTAAGGAAAATATTCATTTTGCTAAGGATGAATACATCTACATGGAAATATCCCAAAAATTTACCGTGATGCAAACTAACCAAATGGCCGCAAATGCCGGCTTTACACCAGTAAATATATTTTTCGACAGTAAAAAATGGTTTATTGATGCGGTTTGGGTGGCGGAATAGACAGTTGGCAGTTGGGAGTGGGCAGTTAGCAGGTGGAAATTTATCGAGATTACCCTATATTTATAAGCTTAATTGCGGAAAATTAGATTTGATCAAAATGGAAGATCATATTTCAGATAAGACTTTATCAAATAAGATTGTTAAAATGATGGGAGTAGTTAATCTGCCTAAAAGCTTTAATTACAAAAAGGCAATTGCTAATGCTTTAAGGAAAAACTATCTGCAAACTAAAGAGGTCGATAAAATTACGACCCAACAATAAAATTTCTAAAAACTATCGCAAAACAATCCATTACCTTATTTTTGGCAAATAAGTAGCTAATCATAATGGAAAATTTCTCTCTTTCAGGCAAAGTAATTATTGTTACCGGCGGTACCGGTGTTTTGGGCGATGCCTTTGTGCATGGCTTATCGCAGGCGGGCGCTACGGTGGGTATTTTGGGGCGAAATAAAGTTATTGCCGATGAACGTGCCGAAGTGATTAATGCATCGGGTGGTAAGGCTATTGCTTTAATTGCCGATGTGCTGAAAGAACAGGAACTGATTGCTGCCAAACAAAAAGTATTGGATGCCTACGGCAAAATTGATGGGCTGGTTAACGGAGCGGGCGGCAATATGCCGGGCGGTATTGTACAGCCTGAAGATGATATTTTTAAAATGAATTTAGATGGCTTGCGGCAGGTGCTCGACCTTAATTTATGGGGTACTATTATCCCTACCCAGGTATTTGGCGAGGCGATAGCGAAAAACGGCAAGGGCAGTATAGTAAATATCGCATCCATGACCTCGCAAAGGGTGGTAACCAAGGTTTTAGGTTACAGTATTGGCAAAAGCGCGGTTGATTGCTACAATCAATGGTTTGCCGTGGAAATGGCTAACCGCTATGGCGATAAAATACGTATGAATTCCATTGCCCCCGGCTTTTTCCTGACCGAGCAGAACCGTGCCCTGCTCACCAATCCCGATGGCAGTTATACCGAGCGCGGTAACCTGGTGCTAAAAAATACGCCCTTTAAACGCTTTGGCCACCCGACCGAACTGCTTGGCGCTTTAATATGGCTGCTAAGCGATGCCTCGCAGTTTGTTACCGGTACTTGCATTAATGTGGATGGCGGGTTTTCTGTGTTTAGCGGGGTGTAATATTACCTACCATGTCATCTCGAACGATAGTGAGAGATCTTTTCAAATTTGCATCTTCTACACCTTGCATATTCGAAAAGTTTTCTCCTCGCGCCGCCGCGCAGGCTTTGGCTATGCTCGTCGAAATGACAGTATTTATTAGTTTAATTTATCAAAGCAGCAACGGGTTCAATTCCGAATCAATCAACTCACCAATAGGTTTGGCTGCAAGCCATTTGTGGTGGTCGTTTTTTTGCCATTCGTTTTTGTAGGGGGTGACGCGGGCGCCATCGGCTATGTAGATGATGGTCATTACCTCGCGCATTTTATCGGAATTATTGCCCGGCGCATTGTGTATGGTAAACCCGCGGTGCCAGGTAGCATCGCCGGCCTTCATGGTTTGCGCGCGGCTTATCGGGAAATTTTTCTTCTTCACATAATTATCAAACACACTTTCCGATTCATCCGAAATTTCGTGGTTAAATATAGCACCCTCGGTATACGAATTTGAAGCGAAGGTAAGCATGCCCATATCTACATCAATATCAACCAGCGGCATCCACATGGTAATGGTGTTATTGGTATCAATAGGCCAGTAATACTGGTCCTGGTGCCATGGGGTAGGGCCGCCACCGGGTTCTTTAAACAGCGCCTGGTCGTGGTATAATCGCACATTTTCAACCCCCATTAAATCGGCGGCAATTTTTGCGAGGCGTTTGGATAATACAAACTTTCTCACTTCTTCATCGGCCTGCCATAAATTCATAATCTGCAAAAAAGCTTTGCCATAGGTATCGCGGTCTTCCAGTTTACGTTTTTCGGTGTTATATTTTTCGGCGGCGTTAACGATTATGGGACGGTAAAATTCAATTTCCTGCGCCGGCAATACTTCCTTAACAAGGGTATGGCCTTTTTCCTGAAACTCGCTGATATTTTCGGCAGGCAGCTTCTTGTAATCGTTTAAACCAGGCAAATGTGAAACCCTTGTATCCATGTTTTTATATTAGGTAGCAAAGAACGTTAAACACTAATCGAAAAAAAATGAAGAAAATGGAATAATACTGGATTATTTTATCCGTTATATTTTATAATTTAGTATTTTATAATAAAATAACCAATGATTAAGGCCTCTTATGAGATAGTTCAGCCGGGTAACCGGCAGTCGTTTTTAGCGCGTAAGTTTGACGAACTGGCGTTTGACGGCCCTTACCATTTTCACCCGGAATACGAGCTTACCACCATTACCGCCGGCAAAGGCAAAAGATACGTGGGCAGCCACATGGATGATTTTACCGATGGCGATTTGGTGTTGCTTGGCCCCAACCTGCCGCATTGCTGGAAATTGGAAAATGAGCATAACACCGATGCGGGCGCCATAGTCATACAGTTTAACGGTAGTTTTTTGGGCGAATATTTTTTTGACAAGCCCGAAATGCAGGATATAAAAAAGCTTTTCCAAAGGGCAGGCAATGGCATTAGCTTTAGCGGCCGCACCCAGGCATTGGTAAACTGGCACTTAAAAATGCTGGTTGATAGCGACAGTAATTTTACTATGCTGATGGGGCTGATGGAAATATTGCAGCAATTAGCGGTATCAACAGAATATACCCTGCTGGACCAAAACCGCAGCATTGGCGAGCGAACCACCGCAGAGCAGGAACGGATAAACCCGGTTTATGCCTATTTGGTTGAAAACTTCAGGCAGCAGGTATCCTTAAACGTTGCCGCAGGTATTGCGAACATGACGCCGAACGCGTTTTGCAAGTATTTTAAAAAAATAACCCGCAAAACCTTTATGGAAACCATTATCGAGTACCGCCTTAACTACGCCACCCAGCAACTGGTACAAACCGATAAACCCATCTCCGAAATATCATTTGATAGCGGTTTTGGGGATGTATCGCATTTTTATAAAATGTTTAAGCTGAAGATGCACCTGAGTCCGCTTAATTATCGGAAAAAGTTTATGCGGGATTTGGATGGGAGTAAGGCTTTGGTGTATGGTTAAGCTTACTCCTGGTTAGTGAGTGTCATGCTGAGGCTCTCGAAGCATGCGGGTGGGCCTTTACGCTCATGCTTCGAGAACCTCAGCATGACAGCCTGCGCTTTATTCCTTCACACTCCTTTTTGCCAGCTCTTTACTCATCTTATCCAAAGCCTTTTTCTTTTTCACATCCTTTGCTTTCTTTTCCTTATCCGCTTCGGCTTTTAACAAATAGGTTTCGGTGTGGGTGCGGGCGTAATATTTGCAGAACCAGGTTAGGGGGCAAATTTCGCATTTGGGGCTGCGGGCTACGCAAATGTAGCGGCCATGCAGTATAAGCCAGTGGTGCGCTATGCCCCGCACATCTTCGGGCAGGTTTTCGGTTAGCTGCTTTTCAACAGCCAGGGGTGTACGAGCGTTGGTTAGGCCGATGCGATTGGCTACGCGGAAAACATGGGTATCAACGGCTATGGCAGGCGCATCGTAAACTACCGAGGCAATTACATTGGCGGTTTTGCGGCCCACGCCGGGCATTTTTTGCAACTCGTTAATATCCGATGGTACTTCGTTATTAAAAACATCTACCAGCATTTTTGCCATGCCTACCAGGTGCTTTGCCTTGTTGTTGGGGTAGCTTACACTGCGGATATAGGTAAAAACTTCCTCAGGCGTTGATGCTGCCAGGCTGGCGGGATTTGGAAAACGCTCGAAAAGGGCAGGGGTTACCTGGTTTATGCGCTTATCGGTGCATTGTGCTGATAGGATAACCGCTATTAGTAATTGAAACGGGTTATTATAATGCAGTTCGGTAACCGCGTTAGGCTGGTTTTGAGAAAAATAGTCGACAAAATGGCGGTAGCGTTCTTGCTTTAGCATAGATTGATTAGTTCATGGTTGATGGTTCATAGTTCATGGCAAAAATCAGCATAAAAATAAGCTATGAAGATTTAATTATAAACTATCGGGGCATAAAAAAACCACAGTTAATAATTTACTGATTATTAAACTGTGGTGTAATTTTTTGCTGGCCGGGCTTAGCGCAGGCTTTTTGAATAATCAAGTATCTGGTGGATGGTTTGTAGTTTGGGTTTTCTTTTCAGAAGGTCCAAATCTACGCGAAGCGAATGATAAAAGATCAGTTCGTCGGCATCCAGGTTTTCTTGTACATCAGTAGCTTTCACCTCAGCGTTGTTAATGACCGTGTTTAATGAGTTTGTAAAAGTTTCGCCCATAAGCTTTTTTAAGTTTTAGATAATAAATCTTAAACGCAAGCCATGATATAATATTTTATTTAACTACAAAAAAAACTTCATCAATTTTTCATAATCAGTTTTTGAGGCTCATTTCCTTTCCCTGCATCATTTTACGCAGGTTATTTAATGCGTAGCGCATACGGCCGAGGGCGGTATTTATGCTTACATCAGTAATATCGGCAATCTCTTTAAAACTCAA
>Ga0302300_1001362_pt1 | contig 13993 bp, 14 predicted proteins | sample III_Palsa_E1_1_FD_198756 | JGI IMG/M metagenome (GOLD analysis project Ga0302300, IMG submission 198756) | Peat permafrost microbial communities from Stordalen Mire near Abisko, Sweden - III_Palsa_E1_1 | ecosystem: Environmental > Terrestrial > Soil > Palsa > Peat permafrost | place: Sweden... | reverse complement strand
TCGACCATAAATTTTACGGGTACACGCCAAAGGATTTTAAGTCGCTGCTGGACAGCCTCCAGCTAAAAATGCTGAGCGGGCACACGAGATTCGGCCCCGGTGACTGGGATGAGGGGAAGAAGGATTTTTCGGATTCGTGGAAGCAAACGGTCGAAGATGCCGCTATCGTCGGTCAGCAGTATGTGATCAGTCCCTGGCTGGATGAAACCTGGCGGCAGAATTATGACCAGCTGTTGGGATATATGGATGTCTTCAACAAGAACGGTGAGCTTTGCAAGCAGCATGGCATGAAATTCGGCTATCACAATCATGATTTCGAATTCAGCACCGTGCTGGATAATAAAAAACTGTACGATATCATCCTCCAGCGTACCGACCCTGCGCTGGTCATGCAGCAACTGGATATGGGCAACCTCTACAACGGGGGCGCCGTCGCTGCGGGCATTGTCCTTCAATATCCCGGCAGGTTCGAATCCATGCATGTGAAGGACGAGATCGTGGCGGCGAGTCCAACGTCTCAGGCAACGTCTCCGGCCGGAAAAGAAAAATATGAAAGCACTATCTTAGGACAAGGGATCGTCAATACGCGCGAGGTCTGCGACCTGGGTAAGAAATCGGGCGGCACACATTATTATATCATCGAGCAGGAAGCTTACCAGGGCAAGGATCCCCTGGACTGTTCGAAGGCCGATCTCGACATCATGAAGAAATGGGGTTACCGATAGGTAAAGACCGCCGTTTTATCTCCGATCATCACATCGAAATCTCCGGGCTCCGTCACCGTATGCAAGCGTTCGTTGACGAACGCGATGTCATTCTTGTCCAGTGTAAAGCTCACGGTCTGCGACTGCCCGGCTTTCAGGAATATTTTTTTGAACGCTCTCAGCCGCTTCATGTTAGGCGTAATGCTGGCATAATGTTCATGCGTATATAGTTCTACCGTGTGCAGGCCATCGCGATGGCCCGTATTTTTAACCGTGATCCGGACAGTCAGCTTGCCGGCGGCATCGAGTTTGTCAGCGCTGAGCTGAAGACCGCTGTAATCGAATTGAGTATAGCTCAATCCCCAGCCGAAGGGGAACAGGGGATCGTAGCCGCTGCCGGTGTTGTCATTAAAGACTTCCCGGACATCTTCGGTGGGCTTACGGTCATACAGCACCATTTCACCCATGCTGCGCGGATAGCTGAAAGGCAGCCGGCCATCGGGATTGTAGTCGCCCAGCAGGATGTCGCTGACCGCCTCTGCCGTTTTGCGACCGCTCCAGTAAGCCATGACGATCGCTTTCATGGAAGGGGCGATGCCGGTGATGAAGCGGGGCCGGCCTTCCGTCAGCACCAGGATGACAGGTTTGCCCGTTGCGGCTGCGGCGCGCGCCAGCGCTGTCTGTTGATCGGGCAGCGCCAGATCCCTGATATTGCCCGGGCTTTCCGCATAGGCGTTTTCACCAAGGCAAAGGACAATGGCATCTACTCCTGTGGCGGCGGCTTTGAGGGCAGCCGTATCGTAGTTGTCCTGGCTGTCGAATCCCGGCACAGCCGTGGTCAGCACATTCGCAGTCCCCAGTTTGTCCCGAAGGGCATCGAGGATCGTCTTACTGCCGGCGGGGTACCAGCGTTCATCATTGCCCTGCCACGTGTAGCTCCAGCCACCATTCAATGCGCTGATACTACGTGCCGCCGGACCTGCCACTAAAATCTTTGCGCTGGTAGTGAGGGGCAATACTCCGCCGTCATTCTTCAGCAGCGTAATGGCTTCGTGTGCTGCCCGGAGGGCCAGCACCTGATATTCCGGGCGGCCGAAGTTAGCGGCGGCGGCATCTTCCGGGTAAGGGTTATCGAAAAGCCCCAGTCTCGCTTTCAGGATCAGTATCCGCCTGACAGCCTCATCGATCCGGCTCATCGGGACTTCGCCCTTTTGTACAGCCTCTTTCAGCAGGGTGAAAAAAGAAAAGTCACTCGGCACCATGCTCATGTCGATACCTGCATTGACCGCCAGGACCACAGCGGCGCGGGGTGTTGCCGCCACATCATGGCGCGTGTGCAGCCGGATAATGTCTTCCCAATCTGATACGACCACGCCCTGGAAACCTAATTCTTTACGCAGTATATCGGTCAGCAGGTGTTTACTGGCGTGAACGGGCGTGCCGTTGATTTCAGCGGAGTTGACCATGAGGGTAGAGGCGCCCGCTTTCACCGCTGCCTGGAACTGCGGCAAATAATATTCACGCATCTCGATTTCCGGCAGGTAGACCGGGGTGCGGTCTTTACCCGTCCGGGAGGCGGAATAGCCCAGGTAATGCTTCATACAACTGGCGACAGCGGTGGGATTTTTCAGGCCGTCTTCTTCATAGGCCCTGATAACAGTGGCGCCCATCATTTTACCGATATAGACATCTTCGCCGTAGGTCTCCGGAAACCTGGACCACTGTGGTTGTCGTCCGCAATCCAGCACGGGAGCGAAATTCCAGCGGACGCCGGATGCCCGCAACTCTTTCGCAGCCACTTTGGTCACTGCGGCCGCCAGTTCGGGATCGCGGGTGGCGGCCATCGCGATATTTTGAGGGAATAAGGTGGCGTCCAGCGTATAGGTCTGACCATGAATGCCGTCCAGCCCATAGATGACGGGAATTTTCAGCCGGCTCTTCCGGGCCTCGTCCTGGATCTGCGTTTGGATATGACGCCATTGGTCTACTGTCAAGGCATGATTGGTGACATTCAAAATCGAGCCGACTTTGTAATCCTGAATGGCCCTGGCCAGCGCTTCGGGGTTCAGCACACCGTCTTCCGGCGTTCCTACTACTCCCAGCGTCACCTGGGTCATCTGGCCGATCTTTTCGTCCAATGTCATCTGTTTTAAGAGGACTTCGGCTTTTTGCCGGTCGGCTGCGCTCTGAGCGGCGGCGAAAAGAGAGAGGGCGAGTGCAGGTAGTAGGATTGCAAGCTTTTTCATAATGTTAAAACGATAAAAGTAAAGATAAGCCGTTTAGTTAAGGCATGAGCTTTTGCTCGTTCCTGATACTAATTTATCCGGCTTCCCAACATTTTGGTTGTGCCGGACGTAGATGAAGGCGTAACCATTGTACTCCACATATGAAGAATCGATTTGTTGTGCTGTTGGCGGGAGTTGTCATCTGCGGCCTTTGGGGCTGCCAGAAAGCCAGCAGCCTGGGTAATGCTGCAAGTGGCAATGGCGGACAGGATTCCGGATCGTTTACAGTAACGATTGACGGCAAACCCTGGACAGCGATAGACAGCGCCCGAAGCGTAGCGATTATGGACGGGGCCATTACTATTTCGGGCCTTAGCAGCGATGACCAGAACATTGTCCTTTCACTGGCGGGTACCGGCGCCGGGACCTATGTGCTGGGACCGGCGTCGAAAAGTGTCGCAGCCTGGACGAACAGCTCGATGTACTTTCAGGATTTTTCCACAGCTTTCGGCAATAGCTCACAGGCCGGCGGGCAGGTGGTGGTCAGCCAGATAGATGCCGCCAATCAAACCATCTCCGGGACCTTCCAATTGCAGCTGTATAGCGACAGTGCGGGGTATACCAAGACTTTCACCAATGGGATCTTTAATAAGCTGCCTTACATTACTTCGCTGCCGCTTGCGCCGGCGACGGACACGTTTACGGTGCTGATCAATGGCGTGCCGTGGACAGCGCCGTCCATTACCGCCAATATTGAAGAAGGTGAGTTTATGGTCCGGGGTTCCACGCCCGATGGCCGTCAATGGGTGAATGTCGGCGTGCCTGTTCCCGCAGCGGCAGGACCGGGGGTGGTCGGATATTATTTTCCGGTTGGGTTTACGATATTAGGCGCTTACTTCGCACAATACGGCAACAATGATTCTGTTTATCTCAGCGAACATTACGCTCCCGATCCTCAATATGGCGGATATTATGTGTATCCGGACACCGGATACCTGGAGATCCTGCAAAATGATCTTTCCTCCCACCGGTTGAGCGCAAATTTCCAACTGCAGGTGACTGATTCGACCGGGGCGGCATCCGTGCTGCTCACTAACGGGCATTTTTCAATAAGCTATTAGGAAAATGGTTACTCCAATCCTTTCAGCGCCTTCAACAGATCGTATTGCAGGTCTTCGTGGAGGGTGGCGATGACAGAACGGATTTTTTTCAGTTGTTGCCGGTACAGGTTAAGGAGGACGGGGCTGTCCCGGAAGGGGATCCGGGAGTCGTGCAGTTTGCGGCAGAAATAGGTGAGCAGCTCGACTTCAGCCTGCGGGGATGCGGTATAGCGGATTTGTTTAGCGGTCGTCCGCAGCACTTTCCGCAGGCTTTTTTTAGTCAGATATAGGTTTGGCTTGGGCAAGCCTGTGAACTCCGCGTCCATTTCTTTTTTGACATTGTCGATATAGGTCGCTTCGTCGTCCGATTCGAATAGGAGATAGGTCAGTAGTTCCTTGTTGTCTTTTTTGAATTTTGCCAGTCTGAGGCAGAGTTCGGAGAGGCGGGCGGGGGAAAGGGACCTGAGTTCCTGTTTGATTTCCTGGATGCTGGCTGATTTCAATTTTCAGGTTAAATATGTTATATTTGTGGTTGAATAAGACCGGGAGTGTGAGTCCCGATCTTTGGTCATCACTTCAGTAAATGAAGAATGACGCTCAACAGCTTGACTATCATCAATAGCTTGATGATGTCACCCAACTCATCGCTGGGTTTTCTTTTATGTTCCATCGTGAAGAAAACGGGTGTTTTGTCACCCGAAAAACTTGAATACCCACCCTGTGGGTATTCTTTTTTTTACATCTTCGCCGGATTCATATCACACTAAGCACAAAGTCTTACAAAGAATCAAGCAGCTTTCACAAAGATATTTTAAAAGAACTTTTTCCGACAACTTTTATGTCGCGATGGTACGTTGATGGCATCCGCCTGTATCCGTACTAACATCCGTTAGTTTCATTACCTTTGGGTCCTAAAACATCAATGAAATCATGAATAACGAAGTCGTTATCGTCGCTGCCGTGAGGACACCTATCGGAAGTTTTGGCGGATCGCTGAAAGACGTGTCCGCCACACGGCTGGGTTCAGTTGCCATTGAAGGGGCGCTGCGGAAGGCGGGTATTGCGCCCGGGCAGGTCCGGGAAGTTTTAATGGGCTGTGTATTGCAGGCTAACCTGGGGCAGGCGCCGGCCCGGCAGGCTGCGAAAGGCGCCGGGTTGCCGGATGATGTCGTGTGCACGACCGTCAATAAAGTCTGCGCCAGCGGGATGAAGGCTGTGATCCAGGCCGCGCAAAGCATTATGCTGGGAGATGTGGATATTGCCGTTGCCGGAGGAATGGAGAGCATGAGCAATGTACCTTACTATACCGGGCAGTTGCGTTGGGGAAATAAATTTGGGCATACATCACTGGTAGACGGACTGGTGAAAGACGGGCTGACGGATGTTTATGACGGCAAGGCGATGGGTAATGCCGCTGAGCTTTGTGCGGCTACCTGCGGCATCAGCCGGGAAGAGCAGGATGCTTTTGCCATTGCCAGTTACCGGCGCTCGCAGGCCGCCTGGGCTGCCGGGCAGTTCGCCGATGAGGTGGTCCCCGTGCCTATACCGCAACGGAAAGGCGATCCGCTGATGTTCGGTAAAGATGAAGAGCCTTTCAACGTAAAATTTGAAAAGATCCCTGAACTGAAACCCTCTTTCCAGCAGGATGGTACGGTAACGGCGGCCAATGCATCCACTTTAAATGACGGGGCTGCTGCACTCGTGCTGATGAGCCGGAGGAAGGCAGAAGAGATGGGGCTTGAGCCCCTGGCGAAGATCCTGTCCTATGCCGATGCCGAACAGGCTCCGGAATGGTTCACCACTACGCCGGCTATTGCTGTACCGAAGGCCGTTGCCAAGGCCGGGCTCCGGATGGAGGATATCGATTATTGGGAGGTAAACGAGGCTTTTGCGGTGGTAGGAATAGAGAATACGCGACGGATGAAACTGGATCCTGCCAGGGTAAATGTTCATGGCGGGGCTGTATCGATAGGGCATCCCCTGGGCGCCAGCGGCGCCCGGATCCTGGTGACCCTGATACATGTGCTCCGGCAGCACAATGCCAGATATGGGGCTGCGGGTATCTGCAATGGCGGGGGTGGTGCCTCCGCTATTGTGATAGAAAATTGGCGTTCATCGCATTAACGTTTGATTAACGGATTTTTTTAATTCCATTTTAATTTTTAACACGCCAGAACGTTCTATATACCCGTATTCAATTTTAAACTTAAAATCTCATGCACATGAACATGCAAGTAAAGGGTCAACGCCTTTTTTACATCTGCGCAGTCTTATGTTTAAGCCTTTTTGGTGCTACTCAGGCTCATGCCGGAACGGGCAATGATTTAGGAACTCATCCGTATTACCTTCATGCTCTTTCCGATCTTCGTGCCGCCCGGTGGATGATTGAACATCGTCCTGGCAACTGGGTACAGACCCAGGATGAGATCGAGGCTGTTCGCCGCATCGACGCTGCTATCGGTGAGATCAAAAAAGCCTCCATTGAAGACGGTAAGAATCTCGAAGACCATGAACCGGTCAGCGAAGTTCCTGACCACATGGGACGCCTGCACAAGGCGCTGGATTATCTGCGGAAAGCACGTCAGGACATCAGTCATGATGAAGACAACGTGTTTGCACAAGGATTGCAGGCTCGTGCCTACGGGCATATTGACGGAGCTATCGGCGCCGTGAAAAGGGCCATTCATTCTTAGTGTATCCGGGTTTAGGAAAAAATTAATCAGGAGGCCGTCTGGAACAGACGGCCTCTTTTTTTATTCCTTATTGTTCGCCATCTGTCGCGTCGGACCTGGCTGGCAGGCGGGCGTAGATCTGTTGCATTTCCGATCGGATATCCTGGATTTCCCGCAGGACGTACGTCAGATTTTCATCTTTCTCCCTGACGGTGGATAATTCGATGCCTCCGGAATGGTCATAGGGGCGGCCAATCCCTGCCTTGAATGTTGCCTGGTCCTCCGACAGGTCCGTCTTGAGGAGTTTATCCACGGGAATATCAAAATAATTGCTAATAATCAGTAGCTCGTTGAGGTTCGGTTCGCTGATCCCATTCTCCCAATTACCGACCGTCGTCTGACCTTTTTGGATCAGCGATGCAATCTCCGACTGGGTTTTGGAGGTTTGCTTGCGAAGATGTCTGAGATTTTTTCCTAAGAAATGCATAGTTAAAAAATAGTCGCCAAGAATGTTAGTATCTTTATTTTTGGGCCCTTAGCAATTTTGTAGATTTGTTGAAAAGTTGGCCAACATATTTGCAAATATAGCCAAATAACTTGCTAGGCTCAAACATTTTACTTAGGCTAACATTTTTTCAATGCTCAAACCTTTTACTATGAATACCTCTTTGACCCATTTAACGACCTCCCAGCGCCAGCAGCTGGAGACTGCAAAAAGGATGATTGTTCAAGCTGTCCACCCGGAAAAGATCATACTTTTTGGGGTGTATAGTGTGGCGGCGGATGCTGCCCTGTTTGCCGAAAGACTACCGGCGGCTATGAGGGCATATGATCTGCTGGTCATTACCCGTGAGGGGGACCGCCGGTCTGACTACGAACTACAGGATATCATTGAGAACCGGTGCCGAAGCGAGGTGCCGGTGACTGTTCTGGTGCATGACATCGGCTATATCAATCAAAGGATCGCGGAGGGCCATTATTTTTTCTCCATGATAAGGGAAGAGGCGATCATGTTGTATGATGCCGGCAAGACGGTATTAGCAGCGGCCGGTCTACCCGATCTGCCCCGGATCCGCGTGACAGCCCAGCGGGATTTCGACCGATGGCGACGGCAGGCATGGGCCTTTTTCCGAAGTGCTGAATTCAATCAGCAGCAGGAAGAATGGAAGATAGCGGCCTTTCTCCTTCACCAGGCGGCAGAGCACATATACCAGGCCATTTTACTGGCTTTCATGGGGTACAAACCTACAACGCACAACCTGGACAAACTGCGGCGGTACACCAATCGTTTTTCGATCGAATTGGCCTTGCTGTTTCCCCGGGACAATGAAGAGGAAGATCGGTTGTTCCGGTTGCTGGTATCAGGATATGTGGATGCACGTTACAAAGAAGATTTTGTTGTCAGCGGCGCCGAAATAGGCATCTTGACGGAGAGGATCCGTCGGTTGCTGGAGATTGCTGAACGGATATGCAAGAACAGGCTGCTGAACCTGGAAAAAAGGGCGGCGGAGATGTAAGAAGGGATCATCAGAACAAGGATCTTACCCTTTGGCCAGGTCGGCTATCGTCTTTTTTTCCAGGATCTTCAGGTTGGCATCCCGGACCTGGGACATGACCAGGTGAAGACCACAGCCTTTTTCATCACAGTTCTTACAGCGTTCGTAGAAATAAAGGCTTACGCATGGTAAAAGGGAGATCGGGCCGTCCAGCAGGCGCATGACCGTCGCCAACGGTACATCCTTTGGATTCTTGGCAAAGAAATAACCGCCCCCTTTTCCTTTTTTACTTTCTAAAATATTGGCATTCTTCAATTCCAGCAGGATATTCTCCAGGAATTTCAGGGGAATTTTTTTCTTTTTCGCGATTTCCGCGATCAGTACAGGTTCGTCATTCTCTTTTTCTGCCAGGTACATCAAGGCCTGGAAAGCATATTGCGTTTTCTTGGATAGCATTTTTTATCCTTTTCCTTTTTATTAAAATCCCAATACATCACTCATCTGAAATGTCCCTTTTTTATCCAGAAGGAATTCCGCCGCCAATACCGCACCCGTAGCAAATCCACGACGGTTATGCGCTGTATGGATAATCTCTATCGTGTCAATGGAGGAACTGTATTCGATCTTGTGGGTCCCGGGAGCGGGATCAACCCGCTCGCTAATGATCTCCAACTCATCTAAGTTATCACTAATATGATTGACCCATCGATTTTTCCGGTGAATTTTTTCCAGGATCTGTCCGGCCAGGGAAATAGCAGTGCCGCTGGGCGCATCCTTTTTTTCGGTATGATGGATTTCAGTTACCCGGACCTGGTAGTCCGGATGCGGGGCCATCAGCGCGGCCAGACGCTTGTTGACCTCAAAGAAGATATTGACCCCCACGCTGAAATTACTGGCATACAGGAATGCCCCGTCATTTTGCCGGCAGATTTGCCGGACCGTTTCCAGTTTGTCGAGCCAACCGGTAGAGCCGGATACCACGGGTATGCCAGCCTCCAGGCAACGTACGATATTGTCGAAGGCACTATCCGGTCCGGTGAATTCAATGGCGACATCCGCCTGCCGGAGGTTGGCCGCCGTATTATCTGCCAGGTTGTCGATGGAGACGGTTAAAACAATGCTGTGACCCCTGGATACGGCAATCTCTTCAATAGCGCGTCCCATTTTGCCATAACCGATCAGGGCAATCTTCATGCAGGAATAATTTTGCGCAAAGGTACGATTTTATTTGGGTCAGCGCCCCAACTGGAGCAGCTTGTGCCGGGGCTTGTGCCAGTCGAATACCAGGCTAATTCCGGTGGAATTAGCGGGCAGCATATTAGGGGAGGGTGGCTGTAGTTGCATTGTCAGCTGGTCGCTGATGTCGAAATACTTGAGGTGCGCATCCACTGTCGCGTCTACGATCTGCAATCCCCAGAAAAGCATAAAGAAGAGAATGGAGTAGTCTTCATTCTGCCGGAACTCATTGCGGTAGTTGCGCACGTCATTGTCATCCAGGGCAGCGACGAACGGCCTTAGCTGGGAGTTGACCTTGGACAATATAGTATCCGGCACCGTGGCGACACCGGCAGTCTGATAGTTATCGATAATAGCTAATGCAAACTGGCATTTTTTATACCAGGCCTTCTGGTTAAAATAAAAATAAGCGGGTATCCCGACGGCTGCCCAGACAATGGGCACTTTCCAGTATTTATGGTTATAGATCTGGCCAAGACCGGGGCAAAAGGCAGAGTATAAGCTTGCCTTTCGAGGATCATGCCGTTTGGCGAGCGAATCGGGGGCATAGGGAGAGAGGCTGTGACCTTTATGGCGGGTATTGCCCTTGGCAGGCAGGGAATCCTGGTTCATGGCCGGCTCCCGGTTGCCCTTCAAATAAGAAGAGGCGGTATCGGTCTGACACATGCCCATGTGGGACAAGGCCAAAAAAAAGAGGAGGAACAGTAAAGGGTGGACCTTATTCATGCGCAGGATGCTTAATTAACGGAGACACCCAGTTGATCCAGTAATTTATTCAATTCCTGAAGAGAGTAATACTCAATGGAAATGCTGCCTTCTCCTTTTTTATTATGATTGAGCTTTACCCGGGTGCTGAAATGCGATGCTAAGTTATCTTCAATTCTTTTGAAAGCTTCGGGCAATGAAGGCTTTACCGAATTTTTAACATCGCCATTTTCCTTATATAATTTCCTGACCAACTCCTCCGTCTGACGAACAGAAAGGCCTTTATTCTTTATTTCGCTGAAAAGGTACAGTTGTTTATCTACGGTATCCACATTGATCAATGCACGCGCATGCCCCATAGACAATTGGTTGCTGCGGACTGCCACCTGGATATCGGGAGGTAATTTGAGCAGCCGGATATAATTAGCGACAGTACTGCGTTCTTTCCCCATCCGTTCGGCTACCTGTTCCTGCGTATAGTTCAATTCCTCCATCATCCTTTTATAGCTCAAGGCTATCTCCATCGCATTAAGGTCTTCCCGCTGCAGGTTCTCCAGCAAAGCCAATTCGAGTAACTGCTGGTCGTCGGCCTGCCGGACATAGGCCGGTATATCTGCCAGTTCCGCGATCTTCGCGGCCCTGAAACGGCGTTCGCCGGATATCAACCGGTATTTACCGGTCGGAAGCCTGGACACGGTCACGGGCTGAATAATATCATGTAACCGGATAGAATGTGCCAGTTCCTGCAGCGCCACTTCGTCGAAATCATGTCTTGGCTGCCGCGGATTGGCCTCGATCTGATCCAGCGGGATGCGCAGCATGTTTGTCACGGCTTCCACCACGGAAGATTTCAATTCACCGGAAGTCGTTTTGAGATCGGCGTCTATGCTTTGCAGCAGGGATCGGATACCCTTGCCCAAAGCCTCTTTATCTTTTTTATGAGGGGTTGTCATGTTTTTGTTTTGTAGTGTGGGGTGCGGCTATTCGAGAATTCTCTCTTCCTGCCTGATGCGGGTCATATTGTTCTTCTGGAGGATTTCCTTGGCCAGGTTCAGGTAATTGATCGAACCCTTGCTGAGCGCATCATACAGGATCACCGGTTTGCCCACACTGGGCGCTTCGCTGATCTTGGTATTCCGATGAATGATCGTATTAAAGACTATTTCATCAAAATGTTTCCGTACTTCGCTGACCACCTGGTTACACAGACGCAACCTGCCGTCATACATGGTCATGAGGATACCTTCGATGGCCAATCTGGTATTCAACCGGCTCTGGACGATTTTGACGGTATTCAGCAATTTTCCCAGCCCTTCCAGTGCAAAAAATTCAGTTTGTACCGGAACGATCACCGAATCGGAAGCGGTCAGGGCATTGACCGTGATCAGGCCCAGGGAAGGCGAGCAATCGATAATGATAAAATCATATTCGTCTTTGATCGGTTCCAATATGCCTTTCAGTACGCTCTCCCGGTTAGGATAGTTAATCATTTCGATCTCATATCCCACCAGATCGATATGAGAAGGGACAACATCAAGATGAGGAATTTCTGACTTAAGGATCACATCCTTCACAGGGACATGATTGACCATACAGTCATATAAACTCTGGGTGACATTATGCAGGTCGAATCCTACTCCGGTGGTGCTGTTAGCCTGCGGATCCGCGTCCACCAGCAAGGTTCTGAACTCCAATACGGCAAGGCTGGCGGCCAGGTTAATCGCCGAGGTCGTTTTTCCTACTCCTCCTTTTTGATTTGCAACTCCGATAGTTTTGCCCATAATATGCTTGTAAAAGTGTCACCAATCATCAAGATGACAAAATTTAGTTTTGCCCACCGGGGAATATTCCGAACTTTGGCCGCTGACTTTCAGTCCGAACCCGGCCCTGACAGGATGGCAAATTTACGTTCTTCGTCATAATTTATGAGATATAAATTTCTTTTACATGCGTAGTTGGAGGATGGTCTGGATGGTTGTGATGATAGCCCTGTTGATCGATCTTTATGTTTTTCAAGCCGTAAAGGCTATTACCCGGGCATCTTTCCCTCACTGGCAGACGATTATCTACTACGCTTACTGGGGCTGTTCCGTTCTTGCGCTGATCATTCTCTGCCTGCTGCCCTTTATCCGGCAATATTTCGCGCGGTTCCAGGGCTATGTGTTTTTTGGTGTTCTTAGCCTCTACTTCGCCAAATTGCTCGCTTGTGTTTTCCTGCTGATCGATGACATCAGAAGGCTGATCCAATGGGTGATCGGCCGTTTGTCCGCTGCTCCGGCCACGGGCGCCGCCGTCACTTCGGAAGGTATTGCCCGGTCGGTCTTTCTCAGTTGGCTGGGTATCGGGATAGGAGTGGCGCTTTATGCTGCCTTTTTATATGGATTCAGCAATAAATACAATTACCGGGTCCGTAAATTGACCTTGACCTTCGATAACCTCCCCGCCTCCTTCAAGGGGTTTAAAATCGTGCAACTATCTGATATTCACTCTGGTAGCTTCAAAGACAAAGCCGCTGTCGGCCGGGGAGTGGACAAAGTGCTGGCTGAAAAACCCGATCTCATTTTATTTACCGGCGACCTGGTGAACGATAGGGCCGTCGAAATGATAGATTATAAGGATATCTTTGCCCGCCTGAAAGCTCCGATGGGGGTCTTTTCGACCCTGGGCAATCATGATTATGGCGATTATGTTGGGTGGGAAACGCCGGAGCAGAAAACGAACAACCTTAGTCATCTTATGGAATTGCAGCGGGAAATGGGTTGGCGGTTGCTGATGAATGAACACGTTGTTTTCGAACGGGGCGGAGAACAAATTGCCCTGATCGGCATCGAGAACTGGAGTGCTAAGGCAAGGTTTCCGAAATATGGCAAGATGAATGCAGCCTATCCGGGAACCGAAAAATATCCATTCAAAATCCTGATGAGCCATGATCCCAGCCATTGGGATGCCGAGGTACGGTCAAAGTATCCTGATATAGACCTCACCCTTTCCGGTCACACCCATGGCATGCAGTTCGGGATAGAATTGTCCTGGTTGAAATGGAGCCCGGTGCAGTTCGTTTATAAGGAGTGGGCCGGCTTGTATGAAGAAGGCCGGCAGAAGCTATATGTTAACAGGGGATTTGGCTTTATCGGTTATCCCGGACGTGTAGGAATTTTGCCGGAAATAACCGTTATCGAATTAACCTGACGGCCCGTAAAAAAAACCAGACTGGTATCGCTATCAGGAAATTAACGAGCCTTTTAACGATTTTAACAAACCTATAAAGTAATCAAGTGTATTTTCAAGGCCCGAATCGGACAAAGTCCGATTCCAGACATAAACAAAAAACAGCATCAACAATGAAATCGAGCATGAATCCTTTATCTATCAGCATGCGTTCGCAACCAAAGTCTATTGTGCTTAAGAGAGTGGCTATCTTAGTATTGACCTTTACCATGGCGGCGCATTCGTATGCCCAGCAATCCATACAATGGGGATTGAAGGCCGGGGTCAATGATTTTAAAATAGGTGGCAGGTCCTTTGATAATAAATATAGTCCCAGCTTCAGCGGCGGCGGTTATGCAGAAATAAATTTCAGCTCTAAATGGGCATTGCAACCCGAACTCCTTTTCAACCAGGTACAGGGCAAGACCGGCGATGGTTTCGGTCAGATCTATAATGGTGTAACCGGCCAGCTGGTCACGATCGATTACGTGGCTGTCCCGGTCCTCCTGGCCTTCAGGCCTATCCCCGAACTGTCCATCCTGTTAGGCCCCCAATACGGTTTCGCGGTTGCGCAGACCACAGGCCTCCTTGGCCCGTCAGGAACATCCGGCGGATCGCCCAACGCGGATGCCTTTTCAAAGAGTGATT
>Ga0302300_1001357_pt1 | contig 14028 bp, 9 predicted proteins | sample III_Palsa_E1_1_FD_198756 | JGI IMG/M metagenome (GOLD analysis project Ga0302300, IMG submission 198756) | Peat permafrost microbial communities from Stordalen Mire near Abisko, Sweden - III_Palsa_E1_1 | ecosystem: Environmental > Terrestrial > Soil > Palsa > Peat permafrost | place: Sweden... | reverse complement strand
ACACACATATATTAGCCGTAGGCCTGCTTCGCTTATGTAATTACCCTAGTATAACTAAATAATAAATAAGTAATTACAAACATAATTATATAAGGGAAGATTACTGTTTGAAAGAATGTATATTGTTATGTGTATATAGATATATGATATTTACAACATAGTGTTGTAAAGATAGTGTTGTAAACATACAATGGTTTGATTTATTTAATATATAGATGTATGTCTTCTTTATATTATGTTATGTTATGTTAATCATTTAACTACTAAAGGATGTAGAGATACTAGGTGGCATAGACACATAAGTTGGTTCATTGACAGTCATAGATGTCATCACATGTTTCATGAAAGCAGTAACATCACATGTTAATGTTAATACATCTTCTTTCTCAATATTATTCTTGGTATTATTATTATAATGGGTATATGAGGATATAGTTGTTGTATTGTTTGACATTGAGAACGACGGTGATGATGATAATGATGATAATGATGAAATTTGTAGTTGTGATATGTCATGTATAAGTTCTTGTGTTTGGTGTTGAGATTGTATTTGATGTTGATGTTGATGTTGTTCCTGTATAAGCCAATGATCAAGTAGGTATCGAATATGTTCACCTTGTTTATGGAATCTCTTTTGGAATAATGTCCTACTGAGTTTCTTGAGATCAGACACAACACTTTTTAGACAGGGTTGTTCATAAAATACTGCCCTACCAAAGTCGTAAATAACACAATAATAATTAGATTGTATACCAGTGTGACCTAAATACATGGGTGATTTTAATCGTTCAATGATAATGTTACCAGCGTGCAAATCACGATGGTACAGCGCTGTCTTACTATTGACATCATAAACTACCCATATCATTTGAATGAAGATGTCAATTAGTGATGGTAATGACAGTTTATAAATAATATCTGATAGTACTGGTGTACATATATATTCTGTTATTAATGCTTCCCTAGGGAACGATAAGGAATTAACTTCGGGAAAAGATGTTGAGTCAACCATTACTACTGACAATGTCTTCAACAAGTGGTTATGGCTAATTTTGTTTAGTAACATACCTGATTCATACTCTTTCTGTAAACTAAAGTCATGCTTTGAACTTTTAATCTTAACGAACACCAATTTACCTTCCAATATACCAACATGATAGTTATCTGAGAATGGATAACTATATGTTATGAATACACTACATACATCCTTCTTACATGCATCCTCCTCATCTTTCTCCTCATCTCTCTCATCTCTCTTATCCTCTTCATTACCCTTACTTTCCTCATCCCTTCTCCCCTCATCTTCCTTACACAATATTTGTTCCTTACATTGTTGTGCAATACATTCCTTCTCATCATCAGATTGTGAACTACTACCACTACTAATACCAATACTACTAGCACAAGAAGTAACACTATCATCATTAACACTATCATCATGATGGTTGACATCAACAATATCATCATCGGTAATATTATTATTAATATTACTTGTATCAGTAACATGTTCATGAATTTCATAATTACATGTAGTGACGATTACAATATTGTTATGGTCTACAATCTCTTTATTCTCATAACCTCGATTATCATCATTAATATGACTTTTAGTTCCAATATTGAGATTGTTAATGTTGTCACACAATGAGCTCAGACCACACGAATCTTGGTAGATAAAACTGGGTGAGGAGTGTTGGTGATTGTGGTAATCCGAATTAACAATAATACCTTCATCGTTCACAACACATGACTGATATAAATAGTTGTCCATTGTATTCATCTATTTGAAATACATAAAAAAATGTTATAATTATTAATTATGACAAGGTTTAATTTTACTAATTATAATCACAAAATTTGTGACACTACAAACAAAAATCTCATGTATAATAATAATGGTAGATACCATACAAATTACAATTATCAATTGCAATTATCAACTACACATCAACTACAATTATAAACTACACACCAAATACATATCAAATATGTGTTGGTAATGTCACATACACTTTGTTCAATATGGGTCGACGGTGAGTCCTTACTGCTGGAAATAGATAGAGAGAAAGAGAGAGACAAGAAAAAGAATAATGCATGGATATCTATTTAAGTATTATAAACCTAGCGAATTACATAATATTAGTGGTGAGTTTTTTGCTTACACGATTATTATGTAATTTGCTAAGTTTATAATGGTATACAGTTAATTTTTGAATTATTGGAATTATTGGAATTATTGGAATTATAATTGTAACATTATATGTTGTATGGTATCTTGTCATTTTCCAGATAGCTAAGTGTAATTACACTAAAATAATATATTATGTGTTATAGTGTGTGCATTTGGGATATTTAGGTAAAGGATGATGTTGTATATATTTGTGAATGAAATAATTATGTGAGAGTGATAAGATTGATGTGATATATTGATATTTACATGTTTGTGTGTATGATGTGTGATATGCGTGTATAAGTGATATAAATAGTTGAGGAACGGAGGTAAATAAATGACCATTAACGGGTTTTCAGCGTATAGTAGTAAATATTTATCTAGTTGTAAAAGTACGGCCAATGTGAGGGAGTTGGCGGGAAGGCGAGTGGCTGTGGATGTGTATCTGATTGTATTTCAGGCCAAAGCTAGAGCTTTGAAGGAAGCAGTTAACACCAAGACAATTATGGGTCAATATGAGGAAATGCAAAAGCAAATTCAACAAGTAACCAAACGAGTATTTTATGATAGGATATTAAATTATCATAATTGGGGTTGGAAACTTATCTTCTGTTTCGATTCACTTCAATCTCACCCTCTGCGTGAAAATGTTAAAAGTCGGAGAGCTGAAGATAAAGAAAAGTTAACAGACAAGATTGCGGAGGCAAGACGACAGTTGGAGTTATCGTCATCAGATCCAATCTACTTTCAAGCAGCTATTGACACACTAATCAAGTATGAACAACAAAATACATCTGAAAACATCTTTTCACTAATTAATCACTTTCGTAGTACATTAACAGCACTTGGGTTCCCAGTATTTACACCTGAAGATCTGTTTGAACCTGGTACTAATTACACACCTGATGGTGAGGCAGTTGCTTCAGCCCTAGTCGTAAAAGGTTATGCTGATATTGCGTACACCACTGATGCTGATGTTCTGAGTTATGGTTGTCCAGTTACCATTACCGAAATTAAGGGTGACATGTATACATACCGTTGTCTAGAACCTGTGTTGAACCAAACAGGGGTTGAGTTCAATAACTTTGTTGCTGCCTGTATCTTAGCTGGAGTGGACTTCAACGAAAACGTCAAGGGTATAGCATTTGGTAAGGCGTTAAGTATTATATACCAAGCTCAACCCCAACTCATTGACCTGTTAGCCTGTCAGTTACTACAACTATTAACGTTTTTTTATAACTCCACACTTAATAATGATGATAATAATGGTGATTATTTAAACCAAATTATAAATCTTGATTGGTTGAAGAACAACACAGCGTTGTCTGATGATGAGTTGTGTCAGCTGGAAACTCGATATGAGTTCAGCTTTGCTCATGAAAGCATGATGGATGTTGGGTCTGCCCTGCAAGAGTTGCTACCCAGTTACATCAACAATGTTAAACTGTGGAATTTAATTAATAACCCAAATATCAACTGGTTCGCGGTGTTACCGTTATACCGTTGTATTGACTATGCGGTCGTCAATAAATCTGTTGACTTTGACCCTGAAATGTTTGCTAGGCAGGCCAATTTGGTATTGGATTCTGAATGTTTAAACTCTTACATACCCAAATTTTGCAAGACCATGGGTGTTGACAATCTTGTTGCCCTAACTGCTGCTCTCTCCATCGCTACTAGTTCCAGTGGTAGTGGTAATGGTAGTAATCATGAGGTGGAATTCTAACATCACTTCGCCTTCTCCTTCTCCCTCTCCTTCTCATAATACTATTATTATCCTTCTATCGTCATCACTACTACATCTATTACATTTCACTCAATCCAACACATTACCATGTTTGTCAAACAAACATAAAATTATAATGTTATATTATTATATATACCTTTGGTCATCAAACACAAATACCATTAACAATTACCATGATAATTATAATAGTATGTAACCATTGCTATATTATATAAATTTCTCCTTAAATAAAAAACACTAAATATGTAATATGTATATTAATCAACAGTGTAATTACTAATCTTTATCTTGTTAAGATTATTTCAACCAATACATACAATATTAAATATTATTAATATATACTATATTTATTATTTTCTACTTCTAAATTTATAACTTATAACTTATAACTTATTATTGAATGGTAATGAATGATATTGTCATACAACACTTATACATTCATATATGCATTAAAATAGTAACCTTGCTACTATTAACATTACACAAAACATATAATGTCTGTATTATTCATTCATGGATAATAATCAAACAAATTTTGTTAGTACTTTTAGCACTTGTATACTTTATTATAATTATGTAAGCTTGAGTAGTGAGAGGTAAACAAAGAATAAGAAGTATATAACATTATATGTGGTAATGTAACTTTGGTTTTAATAACTACAACATATTATGTTACAATAACATAATAAACTATCAAATCACATCACATCACAAACTACAAGTTACAATATGTAAACATATATACATGCAATTACAAAATTTACAATACTTGAGTTGACACATGATGTTGTGGATACGCACCTCTACGTGACTGTGAATAACCAATAATAAATGTACAACGGTAGTGAAATTAACCACGTAATAGTAACAAGGTAACTATCTCTAACACAATATGTCTGTATGAAAACAATCTAAAGGTTGTAATTGTACATTGTTAATGACAAGTGTTACTAGTTAAGGTAAACCATGTTGGGTAACAAATACATACGTAAGTTGTTATAGTTTATTAACGTATTGTAATATTATAACGGTGATAAAAAGATACTTTATAGTTACAGCAACAAACAACCTTATACAAATTTATACACGTGTTCAACAGATGTTAAAATTACTCGTTATGGTGTGTATACACATGGTTATTAAACAATAATGATATGTATTGTCAACATGAATATTTATAACATTGTGTTATAAAGTATTATAGTTGTTATCTATAATAAATATTTATATTGTTATTACGTTACCGCGTTTATAGTATATTAACAAAACTACTACATATCAGACATATGTTAAATTTTTAGTTTTAGTATGTGTCACAATACAAAATAATGTATAACCAATATGTTTGAAAATGAGAACAAAGAACAAAATAATAAGGAACATATTTGGTATGTGTGTTCGTAATGTATTTAATACCTCTTACTGTAAGTATTTTAAATACAAAGAAAAATTAGAATACAGTGAGTCGAAGATAATAACATCTAGAAAGTAGATGTATAAGATTGGATAACACAATCGAGGGAAGAAGAGAGACAGTAAAATATATTGCACTGATACGTATCATCATATGTTATGTTAACAATGTGTAAAATCTTTACACTACTTTTTAATTCTTCTGTAGTGTAAAGATTGTAAACATATAATGGTTATATGTTAGTGTTATGTTTATGTTTATGTTTTTGGTTATCATTACTTAAACAATGTAAACATATGATTGTTATTGTATTATCATTACAATAATATGTGAGTTATTATCATTTAAACACAAAGTATACAATATTATTACTGTAATTATATCTTTGTTAAGATATTTGGTTATTATGGTGTTTATTAAAATAACAGTATTTGAAACTAAAATATAGTATCTACATATGTAGATACTATATTTTTAAGTTGTACTATAAACATATGGTAACCAATGAGGTTAGTTGTATTGAATTAAGGGTAATTGCAACACTAATAGTTCATCATGTATTATTGATACCCGATTATGAAATTACGTAATTTTTTCTGTTGGGATTTTTACATCATAATATAAAAATTATACCATCCTTGGTATGTTTAAAGTTTTGTATGAAATTAACTACTTATGTTCATGGTAGTAATATATGCTGTATTACATACCAAATAATAATAAACATATATTACTATCTTTATCCTCTCATATGATAATAATAAGATTATTATCTCTAACGTGTGTTTATGTTTATATAAACAATAACATATATTTATATGTTCATAACATAAAATAAAATCACAAGTTTGTAATAACCAACTATCTAACACAAAATTAACACCTACTTGGTATATGGTAAAATTATATAAACCAACATTTACCAACATCGAAAACCACTATCAACATGTATTATTAATATGTTATATCTACCACACTATATACAAATAGATTAAGATATATTATATGGTTTAAAGACTAAACAATAAATATATTTGTATACAAAACAATAGATGTTTTGGTGAGTAATGTTACCATTTTGAATGAATTTACTCTCGTTAGTAGTAAAAATATTTACAATATGTATTAATATAGGATATTTATAACATAATGTTATAAAATACTACACTTGTGATTAACAATAAGTATTCACATTGTTGTTGTCATGACAATATGTCCATGACATAATATACATAGATGTTGGATTGTAACTTTGGTATAGTAAACGAGATGTAATTCTCTCCATCTGTTATATAAACGTAATATTAATACACCAATACTACAGCTACAATGTAGTTGTTAATTTGGTAACATGTTAGTCATGATACATAGTTTGTTACTTTAATCACTAAAGTAGTAATAATTAAGTTATACATAACATTGTTGTTTGTAAGTTGATCCTACATTTATATAACATAGAAAATGTACGTGTACATTTTCTATGTTAATAACACTAAATTAAGGGTGGATATATATAACACTACTATTTTATATTGTGTTGATAATATCCAACTATGAAATTTTATAATTCTATTCTATTCTATTCTATTGTTAGTTTACATATTTAACAATACATTATACCATATTTGATTAATATCGAAAAGTAAGGTGAATATATTTGTTTGTAGTAATGGTAATTATATTGTGTATAATACACACAATAAAAATGTACAGTATATCATGAGATATTAATGGATGACATCCATGACATCCAGTTATTTTGTATATTGTAAATAGTTACATTGCATGTCAAACATGCAATAAAATACGAGTAAAGGTAATATAAAGGTTTGTATACTTTAATTATTATATAGTAATTACTAACCTTAATACTATACATAAATATGTTCAATCCAATATTTTATACCTTTTGGTATTTAAACAAGTAAACAACAATTACGTTATATAAAGTATATTATACAGTACAATATAATTATCGAATGGTATCACCCCCCCCATTCAAACTATGTTTAGATAATACAGTGAGAATGGAGTAAGTGAACTGTATATCATTAAACAGGTAACACGTTATACAATATTTACAGACAATGTTAGTTAAATCTAACACATATTATAACATTTGTATGATAATATCATCAACATAACACACTTGTATGGTCCCATGATATTGGTGGATGGTTGCCTTCGCTTGTCACTGCGTTTATCGCTTGTCCAGATTTTATGTAATTGTTCACAGTTTTAACACTAATATGTTTATTGATAAGGTTTTAATACACTGTAACTTTATCGATATAAAATAAAGTTAACCTCCGATAAACAAAGGATGTATATATCTGAAGCATGAGGGAGTAGAGGGGATTCACTGAATGACTAGTAATAAACATTATAAAATTACTCTCATGTCATTATATATAAGTAAATAATATTACACATGTATTTGTACCATTATATACATTTTAAGTTTACCAACTACCACAACCTTTACATGTTGTAAAGTAATTGTTACCCTTATGTTCTAACTTTATAATATTTAGTATCATGTTGGGTTTTGTAATGTAAACATAACAAACATATGTGTATGTGTATTATCATGACAAATTTAATATAACAATACGTAAATATAACATTGTATATAAATTACCCACATTTTATTATGCTTTAACACATATATAATTACTTGTAGTACAAAAACAATAAATATAAGATTTATTACACGTACTATTTGTTATGTATTATATTTATATCCATTATGAAATTCCACAATTTTATTTTCTGGTATTTTAATGTATAATATAAGACTATACCAAAAGTTAGTATAAACTAAAACTTTGTGTAAAATATAAATGTTGTTATAAACCACAGTTAACCTATCGTGTTTATATTAACTAGTAGTTATATCAATTAACATACTTATAGTTACAGATTGTTATTATTGCTTAAATTATTAATGTCGTGTTAAACAATAAAACCATAAACAATATTGTACTGTAAATGTTACCCATATACTTAGATGTTAGAGTGGTATGTACTTTTGTAAATCTAATCTCACTTAACATAACATGTAGTTATCTACTACATAGATGACTATATTTCTTGCATATATTAACAGTTACTAACTTTGTTTGACATAAAAGTAAATATGTCAAAACCATACTTCTCATAACATATAACATTACCAGTTATAGTTTAATCATAACAAACAACAGTAACAAAAATATGTATAGTAGTAATAAGATTACTACTTTAAAGTACGTATTTATATTTATAATATAGTACTATTATTAGTATATTTATACCAATAGTAAATACAAACATAACAACAATATTACAATTATATAACATACATAAACATTACCTATTATTGTTTATGTAATTATAACTACTAACATGATATATTATTAATATTGTATTTACAGAGATTGTATAATCCACATGATATTTGTGGATTGTTAATTACAAAAATATTATGTAAGTAACCGTGTTATGAGTAATTACTCATAAGTGTACAATTATGTGAACAACAATAAAATTTAACCTCTTACTACATGTCATTTACCAAGTGTTACATTAATGTGTAATTATGAAATTACATATTTTTTATAGTTTGTATTTTATGTTGTATGACTAAAATTTTAACATGTTTAACTCCTTGAAAGAAATACTTTCTTTGTTGAAATAACTATGTGTCATAGTAATAATAAAATTGGTATTTGTATGTATAACATACAATAAAATATGTATTATGGTATATAAAAATATATTACCACTACAATCCAATATGTCGTTTACACATGTAATAATAAATCCAGATGTATTTTTTTTGTAGTGAGATAACACAATTGTGGTAATATATCGCACAACTTTGTTACCGTTAAGAATATACATTACACACAACATTCAAAAGGAGAAGGAGACAGAGAGACAGGATGAACAGAGGAGATCAATAAGAAGAACAAGAGTAAGGTAATGGAACAGACAGATAGTAAAATTACATGATATAACATTTGTTAAGGTTCACTACATTACATACACATTACTACCACTTTTGTATTTTTTAAGTTTAAAAGGTTTAAACTTAAAAAATCTTGTATAGTTCGAAACTATACAGTAAATATATTTCTTCCGTGTGAATTATATACGATGTATGTTATAAAAGTTAATATCCAATTAGACAATCACATGTAATTGTGATAGTACACAACAACAAGTACCACATACACAATTATAGCTTGAATGTTAAACTATTACTTATTTTCACATGTCACACACCTATTGACATGAACAACAAGTTATTGTTAATGATAAAACATTACAACATGTAATGTTACCTACCCACATACAAGTTAATATTTTCACTAACATAATTTAAGGTGGTAATGTAACTACCACACTTTACAGACTCCTGTCTACCTTTTTTGATACCAACTACATACAAGTAGTAATTAATGTAACACTGATTACTTATTTTATACAGGAGAGTGTTATTACAACATATTTTTATTATACCCCTGCGTTTACATTTTAAAATACCAACAAATAAAATTATATAATTTCATACCGAAGGTGTGTATACTGAGGAGAGGGGGAGAAGGCATGGTTGCGCCACAATTGGTCATGCTTGATAACTAACATACAATGTGTATATTAACACCTAACAACATTGGTATTAATATACACATTGTATGTAATTATATACTGCAAACATATGGTACTAAATATATGGTTGCGTTAATTATGTATTAGTGCGTTTAACATTAAAAGTCACAATGACTAACAATAACACATTATTACCAAATATTTAAATATTTGGTAATGTGTTAGTTGCACATATTTTTATACTATTATTTGTCATGATAACAGTATAAAAATTGGTAACATTACATAAAATTTGTGTATTCAACCATCCACGAATATCATGTTACTCATTATATTACACTCGACACTTGTACTAGAAACGTAATGTAATCATAACATGGTTAGTTACAACAATGTAATGTGTACTATAATGAGTAACATGATATAAATTGTAGATTGTAAATTACACATGTTACAATCGATACTTATAATTTAATACCAAACAGTACATAAAACCTTAAATAAACAAAACAAAGTAACATAATAATGTTATATATTGTATATAACAGTGATAGTTGGTAGTTAATGTAAATTATGTATGATATGATAATATATGTTGTTCACCAAACATTTTAACATCAGAGGTATAACAAAAATGGTTCAAAAGGTTAATAAAAAATGTCAACATGTTAACAGATTAAAAATAAACCATAAAGTATATATGATCACAGATCATATATACATCCATAGTTAAGTTTTACTAACATAATTACTATGTTAGAAAGTAATTACATGTTTGTAATTGTAAATGGTAGATTACAAAATGGTGGATTACAAAATGGTAAAACTTTAAAACGACAATATGTTATTGTAACACAATAATTACAATCGTAATAATGGAAATGATATTGTTATAACTAATTAGTAAAATATCATTAATAACAATGGTAATAATAATAGTCATAAAATTTATTAACATATGATATTTGTATTATAACAAGATGTTTGTGGTTATACTCGTATACACTCACATGAATAGATAGTTAATTTTACACATAACATACTTTATACATTACAACAAAATTATAAGTAGACAGAAACATGTATTGTACTTTGGAATAGATGTTTTTGTATTACACATGTAATTGTTATTATGAATGTATTGTATATATTATTGTAATATACATTCATAATATCAATGTAGTTTATTATACAAAGTTAATAGAACCTGGTATCTTTACATTTGAATATTTGAAATTGTTAGTTAACATTGTGTTATAATGAACATTATACATATAAGGGTGGAGAAGGAGGAGAAAGAAAGAAGAAGGAGGAAGGAGGAAGGGAGTCTTACTTACACCAATTGTAGTAATGTTACTTACCGAGTTTGGCGAAGTTTCTTAAACTTACCGAGTTTGGCGAAGTTTCTTAAACTTACCAAGTTTGGCGAAGTTTCTTAAACTTACCAAGTTTGGCGAAGTTTCTTAAACTTACCGAGTTTGGCGAAGTTTCTTAAACTTTGACAAAGTACCATAATTTCAACATTTGTGTTAAAATACTAAAAAGTTTACCAAACTATCATGATACATAAATTATATAGATGTAATAGAGTAATAAGAACATGTATTGAGATAACAAATAGAGAGAAAGGGAGGGAGAAAAGGAGAGAGGGAGGGAAGGAAGAGTGAAAATGGGATTTAAGTATTATCACGTGTGATTACATGTCATCCGTGTAGGCAACTAACCACGACAATCATGTAATTATATAATTACAATGATAGATTACTTCAATAGATAATTATATAATTACAATGATAGATTACTTCAATAGATAATTATATAATTATAATGATAGATTACTTCAATAGATAATTACATGATTACCGTGGTTAGTTGCCTACACGGATGGCATGTAATTATACTAATATATGTGAGAATAGACAAGGGTGAAGGGGAGGGGGATGTGGGATAGATGGAAGGAAAGAAGAATAGATGGAAGGAAAGAAAAATAGATAGATGAAAGAGAGAAAGGAAGATGGGATAAGGTTGTTATTACATTGACTATAACTAATAATATTTATATCTATTATTTTACTGTGTGTATAAGTTGTGTAGTCAACTATATATATATATATATACCAATATTATGGAGATTATGTAAAAAATGTGGTAATGAAATAGCATTATAATCACATGTAAGACATACAAAATATTTTGTATGTGGTGACAATATATGTTATAAACTAAAATACGTAAATATATATATATATATATATATGTAATTACATAATTATGTAATAGTTGTTAATTGTTATATGTGAACTTAATGTATATTAAAATAATAGTAATAACTAGGTTATTACTTATTGTATTGCTCACAATACTACCAGTTTTACCATGAACAAACATCTGTTATGATAGTTGTTATGACAATTATCTTATATTGTATACATATTACCAAGATATGTAAACATTGTTTACTTTTTACTACTATAACATGTATTTGGTTATGATAATAAAATTTATACTAATTTGTATTTTATTACTGTTTTCATGACATGAAAACATATGAATACAAATATATCTTGTATTATGTCATGAAAACAGTAATAAAATACAAATTAGTATCATGTCAATGTTATATCTCATATCGTTTATGTCCAATTATAAAATTATGTAATTTTTATTTTTTGTATTATTAACAACGTGATGAAGAATTATACATTTTTGGTTATACCAAAAGATTTTTACATGAAAATATTACCATTGATAATAAAGGTAATTACATTACACACACTTATAACAAACAATAAAAATATGTTTATGTAATATAATGTAATACATGTTGGTAGATAATATTATTGTAGTTAGTATTTCTTTCTCTCTACCACATATCAACACATGTTATAAACAAACATGTTGTATATCATAAGTAGGTATAGACTTGTTTAATTACCAATTTTAGCAATAGTAAATAAATTACTGTTTTGTGGTTTTATTAGTAAACATTAAAATTGTATATATTGTTGAATGGCATACTTATTAGATACAAACTCGTTAACTATACATTTCTTTGTTTTATTAAGAGATTGTTAACAACAAATTATATTAACAATATAATTTGTGTGAACAGTAATTCCATCACAATAAGTATAATCCATTCACTCATTCACTCATTCACTCATTTACAACAAGCAATAAAGACACGAGTAAAAATATGTTACATTGTCATGTGATAGTTTTATTGTCAAATATATATATATATATATATTATGTGTATGTATTATATGATTAGTAACTGCACAAGTTATAATCTTGTTGTTAATGTTTATTACTTATTTTATGTTTATCTAATAAATATAAATACATTAAGATATAAAGTTACAATTGTACAAAGACATGTTGTTGGTATGTTTCTCTATTAACATTACATTCCATATTGAAATTTTAATGGTATACTAACAAATGTATATTAAAAACAATAGTAATTAAGATATTATCACATAACAAGTATTTGTGTTAAAAGTATACAGATAAGAGAAAAACAAGTAAAATAGTATAATCTTGTACTCATGTTGTTTACTAACTTCATGTATGTATGTATTAAATATTCAAGTCATCACAATTTTTGATTAAATTGTATATTACTATATTTTAATGTAAGTACTATATAAACAAAATATACTTGTGTTTACCACATGATGGCTGTGGATGGTTGACTACACAGATTTCATGCGATTATTCTCATATCACAAACAACTATCCTCATATTACAAATAATTGTAAACATAAAATAAAATACAAGGATAATCGCATGAAATCTGTATAGTTAACTATCTACAGTCATCATGTAGCTACATGTGTATGAGAGAATAATGTGTTGCATAGTTATAATTTGTATATTTTGTGTACTTACAATCTTATTGTAAGTAGATAAAACAATATGTAATAGTTATTACATGTATAATTGTTACAAACGAGAACATATATATATATATATATTACTTTAATATACAATTTGTGGTTAGTATGGTATATTAAAATAATATCTGTTCAAAAATATGTAAACTATATTCTATAGTTGGAAGGGAAAGGAGGTAGAAAGAGAGGTAGAAAGGATAC
>Ga0302300_1001356_pt1 | contig 14035 bp, 5 predicted proteins | sample III_Palsa_E1_1_FD_198756 | JGI IMG/M metagenome (GOLD analysis project Ga0302300, IMG submission 198756) | Peat permafrost microbial communities from Stordalen Mire near Abisko, Sweden - III_Palsa_E1_1 | ecosystem: Environmental > Terrestrial > Soil > Palsa > Peat permafrost | place: Sweden... | reverse complement strand
AAGTAAAAGTAAAAGTAAAAGTAAAAGTAAAAGTAAAAGTAAAAGTAAAAGTAAAAGTAAAAGTAAAAGTAAAAGTAAAAGTAAAAGTAAAAGTAAAAGTAAAAGTAAAAGTAAAAGTAAAAGTAAATATATGTATCCCATATTTACATAGATGTTAAGGTTTATGTTAACATTGTATAGTATGCTAGTAATAAATAAATACATTAGTAATGGTATGTTGTATTATTAATAATACAATGGTAATAATTTACTTGTATATTCAAGATTACTAGCACACTTTAAAACTATGTACTTTATACATATAAGTTATGTTGGATACATATAATTACTACTTAAATTTAACTGTTGAACTAATTGTTGTAAGTGATAGGGGAGGAGGGAGAGGGAGGTATTGAAGTATTAAAAACATTGGCTATTAACAGTATTTTTCAAGTTTCGGTTTTGGTATCATGAGATACTGTAGAGTTAGAATAACACAAAAATTAGTTTAGTACAGTTAGTAGTATATTATATACTATTATAATTTTACAAGTATGGAAGGAGAACAATGGAAAGAGAGTGAAACAACACCAAAATGTGTGGGTGTTAAGTTATGTAATATCTATACACTTTAAATTAAATATTGTATGTTTACAGTTTAAATTAAAGTGTGTAGATATTACTATTACTTTTTGACATATCAACGGGTAGTAATTATTTTTTATATATTACAAAATTATGTTTATTTGGTTAGTACTGTTGTGACTAAAAGATACAACGAAATATACATAACGATAGTAATATAACTATTAGTAGATAATATATCGTTATATATGTATTAATAAATAAATATTATACCATAACTTTGTTTGTTTGTTTACAAGTTGTATCATATGATAGATATAATATAGTTAAAATAACTACTATACATAGTAATAATAAACATTATCTTGTTATCGAAGTATTAAAATATAATATGGTAATGTCAAACATACAAAACATGTTAAAAACACAAGATGTTAAAAACCAGATATAAAATAAGCAGTATAATTGGTAGTGTATAATACACTACTTCATGTTAACAAATAATAGACCACTTTAAAATAAGAGTTGTATATGTGGTGTGGTTGAAATAGTTAAAATTATAGGTTGATGGTTACACACTTGTAAACATACCATAGTACTAAGTATTAAAAAATAAGGTGTCAAGTAAAAAGTTGTAAAAAAATCTTGTTCATACAAAAATCAAACTCTACCTTGTTATAACGTTGTGTCAGGCAACCATATGTTGAATGGTAATAATATTAAAACCAATTGGTATGAGTTGATAAGTGTATGTATGTGTTTGAAGAGTACATAGTATACTACTGCAAATAACAATATATAGTGACTCTATTTAATAATGTTAAACAATACAATGTTAAACAATACAATGTTAAAACATAACTGGTTATAATAATGTAAAATGTAAAGATTACAAAACAGGGAAAGAAAGTAAAAAATACTGGATATAGGGTATAAATTATAAGGATTGTATATATGTATGATGTAGTTTTTGGTTGACTCAACATTAGTATATATTTTGTAAAGTATGTACACATAAAACTATACATAAATTGTATTATTGTTAGTTAAGGTTAGTTAAGTTAACCTTTTAGTCTACTACACGCCAATCATATGTAATTTGTGGAATGTCTCACACAGATAGTTACAGCTGTGACCAGGGTCACAGGGTGACCTTTAGCTAACGCGCAATCGTGACATGTTTCACATAAAGTTGTGGTTAGATGTAAATTGTAAGGTTATTAACCAAGATCATCCAGGTTAATCTTTTAATTTATTATGTATCTATCACAAACAATTTGTGGCAGGTACTCACACAGAGAGTTACCGCTGTGACCAGGGTCACACTGTGACCTTTAGCTAACGCACATTCGTGACATGTTTCACACAAAATTGTGTATGTTACATATATAATATACGTAATATATATGTAACATAAATATTTACAGATATGTATTTGATTCAGGTGCAATTACATGGTAATACGTGTAGGCAACTATCCACAATGATCATGTAATTGTACTTATGATTATGTATCTCATTCAAGTATAATTATGTATCTCATTCAAGTATAATTACATGATCATTGTGGATCTTTTGCCTACACGTATTACCATGTAATTACACTAGTAAAGTACTTCACTCATGAGTATATGTATACAATATTTGTGGTTTCTTGTTTACACAGATTTTATGTAATTACTCTCATACAACAATCACATCAACAACAATCACATCAACAACAGTCACATCAACAACAGTCACATCAACAACAGTCACATCAACAACAATCACATCAACAAAATTTAAAGTGTAATTACATGAAATCTGTGTAAACAAGGAACCACAAATATCATGTGGTTAATACAGATATATCTGAACAATTGTTCTATGATAATAACCCATACATTCACATGATATTGTGGATAGTTGCTTACACGTATTGCCATGTAATTATCCTTATTATACAAACCAAAATAGTAAGTTATACCAACAAAATTAAAGTATAATTACATAAAATCTGTGTAAGCAACTATCTACAATATTCATGTAGTGATATGAAGTGAGGTACTTGTAATACTACATGAATATTGTGGATAGTTGCTTACACAGATTTTATGTAATTATACTTTAAACCGTATAAATATTATTAACATAAATATACAATAACATAGTAACAGTAACAATGTTAGACATAACATAATAACATAACAAGTTAACTTATGTAAAGTAATAATATATTAACTAAATATATTATTACTTTAATGTTAAATTACTATGAGATGAGATGAGATGAGATGAGATAATAGTATGTTACATACTATTGTAGTATTATTTTAATTCCAATGTCTGAATAAGAAGGAGAGATATGTAGTTGATGATATAAGAGTAATTTTATTTATGTACCAATGGTAACACAATAGGTAGTGTTAATTATAATGTTAATGATGTAAGTAGTTAGGTAAATACAAATATGGATGAGGAGAGAGGATTGTTACACACCAATGCTAATTTCAAACGATGATGGACGGAACCAACCACTATTGTAATTTAACATCCATTGTTGGAAGGTGCGACAGTATGATTGTTGGTCGGCGGGGAAGTGTTGATACCAGTCGCTATCGGAGAATAAGGGTGGTCTAGCAGACACGAAGATAGCCATATAGCGTAGGTTAATAAACTCGATGTAAGTCATAGTTGTTAAATTATTAATTTTACTTACTGGTGGAAATAAACATGTAATAACTAAGTCAGAGATGATAGCGTCACCAAATTGGTTGTGACCGGCGGTGACAGCTAACATGTATTCAACAAGGTTAGGATGAGTGACCAATATTTGATCACCGTATAAGCTTGTAACTAATGTTTTAACAGTTGACGCATATTGGGTCATCTGGTCATTCCATGCTGTACCCGAATAACCGTAAATAGCTTCATTGTCAAGGCCACCCTTAGCAATACTATCCATAACAAAACTATTCATACCAGCAGATGTTAAGGCATAGGTATTTTGAAATATACCTAATAACCCTTCAATGTTCCTATTAACATTTAGTGTGTTAAATGTAACAACCTGAAGCAAGGGTATAATATTATCAGTTGGTAATACGCTATTCCGCCACTTGAGTGTGTTACCTTGAGCTGTGACAATATGTAATCTACACAGATGCACTTCTATGACTGATACCACGGTAACTGTTGCCTTAACTACAATTTGTAACCACTGTGGCACATCATAGTACCTCTGTCCCAAATAGTCAACATAGTAAATCTTAGTTCTATTATCATCAAACACCACCTTACCACCATAGCGATAATAACCATCCTTAACAGGATATACTTCCATGTAACTAAAATCTACAATCCATTGTCCTTTATTATTGTTAATGGTATTATTAACATCAATAACCTTTTTAAGGTAAAATGATCCAGTTTTGTTGAGTAAAAAGTCATCAAGAGACAAATCTTGTTGGGACTCCTCGGGTATGTAGTCACCAATAGACAATTGTTGAAGTACAGACCAGTCACTATAAGGTTTAAGTTCACTGTTGTCCACCGTTGGTGCCAACTTATTTAACAGATAAGCAAATATTCTAGTGGGTAGTGGTATGTAATCATAACTACAGTACTTAGTTACCGTACCTACAGTAACTGGTGTCCATGGTACCACAGTAAAAGGAATGAAACCACCACTAGTAGACTCACATCTATAAATCGTGCCAAATAACTTCAATGTCAACAAATACAAATTATTTTTGATATTCGCCATTATCGTTTTATTAACTGTAAATTTATTATAGTAATTTTATTGTAATCTACATATACATATTAAATATAACATCCGTAATATGTTGGGACGCTGTAATTGTTATTTCCTCTATTTACCTGTCTACATGTCTACATATCTACATGTTAAGTCTCCAAATAGCAAATAAAAGTTTGTATAGTTTGAAACAAAATAGAGAGTACATTATTATAATTAATACTATAAGATAGTAAGTAACATTTACATTAGTAAGCTCTTTATTTTGTTTGGGTTATTATAATTACGACAAGTAATTTTGTTATAATACAACAAGATTATAACTTTGTTACTAACGTTAATATGTTTATAATTTAACATCGTAACGATGTTAAAAAATAGTAATTGCCACCTTTGCACATTGATATTTTGTTGTTGTTAGCATAATTGTAATTTTACACCATATACATATGTTAAGCTTTATTAACCTGTTGGTTCTTTTGTTTTTTAATATTCCCTACTCTCTCCACTCTGTGAATTATAGTTAAGCGATATGATAAAAATAAGATTGTGTAAGGTATAGTTAACAAACAAAGTTTTTACATGTTACAACTCTATACCACATTTTTTAACATGTTGATGGGATACAAATATTTGGTATCGTTGTAACAATCTATATTTTTAAGTAGTATTATGTATATGTATATATGTTACATTGTATAACGTACCATGAATTACGACACCTGTTTTGATACAACAAATAACAAACACAAGAATAAAATTACGTGATTCAGGAACATAACCAAATAATTAGTTGTCATTACATGGCAATATGTGTAGGTAAGGATCCACAATATCCATGTAGTTGGTACGTATAATTACCTGTTATAATCCAGAATATTTACATGGATATTGTGGATCCTTGCTTACACATATTGCCATGTAATCTTACTAGATTAACATGTAGTTGGCCTGTAATATTTCAAATACACATTATATTAACAAGGTACATTCAAAACAACAAGGTACATTCAAAACAACAAGGTACATTCAAAACAACAAGGTACATTCAAAACAACAAGTACATTCAAAACAACAAGTACATTCAAAACGTAATATAATACCGAGGACCTATAAACAACTTTACATATGTTATTATTTTTTATAATATGTTACCTGTTAACATAAAACATAAAACATAAAACATAATTGCAGTACATATATATATATTCCCTAAGAAAGTAATGATTACAATGTGGAATGAGAAGATGTTAAAAAGTGGTGACATACCAAAAAAAATACTAACAAGGTTAGTATTTATTATATTAATATTGAATTAACCTAATAACAATATTTGTATGGATAATAACAATCAATACAATTATTGTTGTTGTGGTATATTATGATAAATAGTAATCGTGCTTTATGCTCTCATGGTTTTAATAGTGTAGACATGTTTAATATATTTTTTTCATGAGATATTGTAATTCTTCTGACTATACTAACATTAACATATGTATATGTTAATACAACTTTGTATTGAACAATAATTTTGTTATTGCGGTACTTACTAGCAATGATGAGTGTGTATTATTAACATTTTAAACATTAACAGTAATTTTACATTTCGAAAATGTAAAAATATATACATAATAAACAAGTAGTTATGAGTCAGCAAATAGTTAGTAATGGTTGTCGTGTAAGTATTACCTTAAATCCAACATTTGCTCTCATGGTGCCTACACCTCCACCATCACCATTACCTGTATACAAGACTGTACATTCAACTGTAAATAATAATAATAATAATAATGTTGTTGATGAGGAGGATGATAGTGATTTTAAGATTGTTGAGTATGGAGATTTACCTTTACCAGTCCAGGAAGAAGTGGTTGAGTATTTGACGTCAGATGAGTTCATTCAATCGGATAGGATTGAAACTTATGTTTTGAAGGAGATCACAAGTCTTAATTATACTAATGATGCAGGAGGACCGAATGGTCCAACATGTAAAATATTGTATCCACAGTATGATATTAACATTACAAATGTAAATTTGTATGTACGAGGTAAACAATTATTTGTGACAGTAGACGGAATACTAGTGTTAACTCCATTACAAGAGGTAATTAAACGAGAAAAAGGTTCTCACTTAATGGTATGCAAAAAACAAGTAACTGTTGATGATGTGACTGAGATCATCTTAGATGGTTATCACAAGGCTAGTCATTCTGGTGCCCTCATATCCGAGTATGGAAATTACTTGGGAGAATTCGATAATCGTTATATGGTTTACTTTGACTATTCAACCATAAAAGTTAACATAACTTGTTGATGACACTCCTCCCTCCACCTCCCGTTTTCTCTCCTTCTTCCACCTCTCATATATTCAATACATCTCATATCATCTAATATCTTCTGTTATACTAATGTTATTTTGTATTGTGTTATTTACAATACTTAACATGTTTGATAGTATTTATCATAGTGTTTAATTTTTTGCCATTTTTATGTGTTTAACATTGTTTGTAATGTTTATTGTGTTGTTAACACATCTTTGTCTTTTTAGGTGTTTTTGTATGTATCCAATATTTACATTTATAAAATGTAAAGGTAAATAAAAAAGTATTATGCAATATCAAAGAGTATGTCGATTACATCGGATATGTGGGTATATGTGAGGGATGGAGATAACATAGTTATAACCAACATTTTACTTAGTTGTGGATGATAATGATGATAATAATTTTACAACTATTGAGTACGGTAGGTTACCCTTACCCGCTCAGAAAGAGGCAGTTGAGTACCTGACATCGGATGAATTTATCATACATGAGACAGAGGAGTATGTTTTGAATAATATTAGACACATGAGCCAAGATGTAACCTATCCTTCATACAGTGTTACAATTACAGATGTAAAGGTTCAATATACTATCAGAGATAAATTATTTATACAAATATATGGTAAACTAGTAAAAATCCCAACACAAGTTACGATTGATGAACAAGTTGAGGAGGGTGTTAGAATTAACAGGAAAATACGTTGTGTACAGGGCACACTGCAAGACTTGGCTATGTGGATAAAAGAGGGATTTAGCAAGGCTAGTAATGATAGTCCACTTGTTACTAGTTATGGTAATTACTTAGGTTCAGATATTGGAAGATACATGATATACCTAAAGTACGACAATATAAATGTACACTTGTTATAATTGATATTTCTTTATACCAGTTTAATACATATTAATGGTCATAATAGATATGACCAATATTTTGTGTATGAGTGTGTAATATTTAAAACACAATATAAAAGATAGTATAAACAAAATAAACATAAACACAAATACATGTGTAGATAAATATACATATAAGTATTAACAACATTAAGTTAACCTTGGGTTAACTTGACTGTGACAGAAAGATATGTAAACACAATAACACAATTATATTCACATGTATGTTAATTGATACAATTACAAGTTTCGGTGTGTATGTAATGTTATTGTCACAAAATAACACAATCAACATTTTTGCGTTTAAGAAATTTCTTAAACCGAAGGTATACCTCCGGAGAGAAGAGCTGCGCTAAACGCAAAAATACTTATAAACATACCATTATTACAAAAACATGATTTACATCCCAACTACATATTTTTAAGTATCGTTGAGTTTAGCGCAGCTCTTCTCTCCGGAGGTATACCTTCGGTTTAAGAAATTTCGCAAAAACACGTTTGACATGTTTCTGACAAGAGACATATGTCTCTTCCCACCATCAACTCACTCAATCACTCATTTACTTACTTCCTGTTACAATCACATTACTATGTCTTGTTATAATATCAAAACATTACTTTCATCATACATGTATAAGTTATAATATATTAACTATGTATATTATTTTAACAATATAATGACTATTTCCAAGATTTTTAATTATAGTAATATTTGTTAATACCAATAACAGATCAAGATTATAATCTTGTGGTTAAGATATAGTTGTAGTGACGGAATTAGGTATCATAATGATAATTGTTATTATGTGTTGTAGTAATACAGTTACTAAATTAAAGTTTGTTATAAAGTATAACAAACATCATCTTTTGATACATTCTCATCTCATCACCTGATATACAAAACAATTACCAACTATATAAGAAAGTAATTACCATAAATAAACGTTTTGTTACAACATTAATTATATTGTCTAGTTCCAACATGTTATTGTTATGTAAACCTTTTTAAGCATGTATTTACAAATATGTGTAAGTTACATAACATATGTAATTTTAACAATCACACAAAAACAGGTCTATCACAAATATTTAGTATTTGTGTACTACTCAACAATTTCATATTAAAATGTTTAACACACAAAATAAACTTGTATTTAATGTTTATTGTATTGATGACGTAACAGTTAACATATTATTTATACAACATTTAATATTTTGGTTTTATGTGATAAAGAATCTATTATATAACCTTCATGTAATTATAAATATATTGTGAACACTAAATATATTTATAATTTATATGTTCCTGTAAAACGTCATGTACATTAGTAATGTTAAACTACTTGTAATATGTTAAAAATATGTGTTTTAAAAATATGTGTTTTAAAAATATGTGTTTTAAAAATACGTAATAAGATTGTACTGGAATAGATAAAGTAACAATAAACAGTATGGTTGAACCAATAAAAGAGTAAACATCAAGGAGAGATAGAGGAGAAGATAAGATATTAACAGTAGTCTCACTGACCAAAAATACTATATTGTATAGTACTTAAATAATCATAATCATAAACATTTATAACATAAACATTTATATTATTAACTTGTTTTGGTTTAAAACAAGTTAATAGTATAAATATTTGTCATGACATTACAAGTTAAGTGTTTCTATGTTTGTGTTAGTCATAACCAATGTTAACTTGTAATTTTAAGTAGTTTGGTTATTACATAAAATAACAAAGTATAGTTAATAATTATTTTGGATAGTTGCTCATTCGTTAAAGCTTAATAACACACAGTGTGTTATTAATTGTATTATTGTTATCGTTTGATTTTTACTTTCTTTACCCATTATTACTTAGTGTATTTAACTTCCTACCTGTCCGAATACAAAAACAAAATTTTTTACATCTTGCAGGTTGGATACCATATTTTCAATACCTCAAATAGGTTAAGTAATTATAATTGTTATATCAGCCTGTAAGTTTAGACATTTTGAGTACTACACAATATATCGTGATAAATATTACTTACTTTTATAGTAACATCACACACTACTATGTGTTAATATATATATTGTAATACCAATTATGAAAAAATAAAAATATTTTATGTATTTTATAATGTGTAACATTTACATCTCTTATAAACACATGTTAACATAATAATTGTAATTACTTAACCTATTTGAAGTATTGAAGTGTTGTATGCATATCTATGAGATGTAAAAAATTTGGAGTATGTTAAAAAAATAGAGAGGTAAGTGATAACAACAATATACAACATATAACGAGTATTGGTAGAAAGATTAAGTCTCACAAAAAATAGTACAAAAACAAGTAGTACAAAAACAATATATTGTGTCAACCACTAAAAGTATTAGTAGTATCTTATGATGGAGTAAAGTATTGTGTATAACATATCAATCGACTGTATTTAAAATTTTAACATTTAACATTACACACAAAAATAATGTATAAGAATACATGTTAAAACAATACAGTAATTGGCCATCTTTGATATTCGTAATATCAAAACAACTCTAATCTTCTTATTTTCTTGTATTGTTTCTCAATGAGAAACAATACATATAATTTGTATTGTTAATTTATAACACTACACAAAAATTAGTAATACAAGTAATGGTATAATTTATATGCTATGACAGAGTTTAATCATGTAAAGATTTACCTAACTATTTTTAAAATGGTCAATCATACTCGATGTAGTTAAGTAACATTCTAAACACTAATAATTGTATAAATTTAAACAGATTAAGTGTAGTTAACGTTAACTAAGAGATGTCAAACTAGTGTTAAACTACACATACACATTTACTCTAACACATATACAATAGCGGTTAAAGGTTTAAACTTTCTGGTTATTAGAAACAATTGACTATGCTTACCATTGTTAGTGTGTTGAAGTACATTTAACTATCTCCAAGATAGTTAACATTATTTCAATACATTACATATATGTGAATATAATTGTGGTGATGGAATTATATCTTGTTATTTAACATGTGTATTTTTACATGCTATTAAGTACTTATTTATGTGTTAGATTATAATTACAACTTCAATAGAGTTAAACAAAATTATACATAACATAACAATGGTTAGTATTTTTAACTACTCTTGGTATTCATAACTACTTTAACCATCCTTTGGATACTTAACATATTTTAGATACTTTAAATGTTCGAAACAATGTATTTGTTTTACTGTCATATATTTGTAATGTTTTAGTAAATACTGACCAGTTAGTAGAAATAACCATTACTTGTTATTTCTACTAGTAGTGGAAAGTATTACCACTAGTAGAAATACTCAACATACAAATTAAATCATTACAATTGTAATATCACACAAGATATGTTAAATATGTATATACTCATGTGTGATAGTAATTAACTATTCCTCTAATAGTTAAATTAACAACTATATTAATAACTAGTTAATATCTTATTATTTTTATACATACTAGTAACTACTTCACATTTCCTTTCTATTATTAGTAACAACAATCCAACACAAATTTATTGTGTTGTAACACAATATAAGTATGTTATAATAATAAACCTACTTATCACCTGAAACACTGTTGTATTAAAACATTACATTTATAACACTTTTGTCATACATAATGGTTATCCATTCTACAACAACTACTACTTTATAACACAATTGTTACGTGATAGTAATTAAATGTTATAAATTAAAGGTTATAAATTAAAGGTTATAAATTAAAGGTTATAAATTAAAGGTTATAAATTAAAGGTTATAAATTAAACAACATCCTTTCTTCCTGTCTACTACCTGTTTTAATCTTAACTTTTGTTTATCTATTATACTTTATTTTAACATTTACATAACTTAACATGTTTATATTTCTCCAATGTTATTAAAAACTTGTTTGTGCTGGGATGTTGTTAAAATATAATAGTTGCAGTGTTAGTAATTGTTGGAATTGTGTTAAACATATGTTTGTTGAATATGTATATTTCAAACAACTGTTATATTTATCTTTGTTGTTATAAATATAAGATATGGTATGTCGGGTATTTGATTTGAACGAGTAAAATTAGAACAAATTACATATCGTATGTAATTTTGTATCGTGTACAATTATAAATAACAAGTACTTTATATTTCATTACTTATACTATGTATAGTTAGTATACATAAATAATACCTACATACTTAGGTATGAGTAATTTGCATTGTTATAATATTTTACATACATAACAATTTGGTATCGAGGATTTAACAACATGATATTACACCCAACAATAGTCAAAAATTTAGTCGTGTTGGAAAAATAGTTGGATGTAACGACATGAATATTTGACAGGTTAGTAGTTGTAGTTGGCAGAGAATTCTAACTAACATATTAAACATAAATCTAACGTTGTTATCCATTTAAACAATTATACATCTTACTGGTACTGGACAAAATCTCAACCAAACAACATACATGTTAATATAGTGAATATATAATATAAATGTAATAGTTATAATACTGTTATTTTTATTATTGTTATTTCAACCATCTGTTATTAGAATATGTCATGTTGACTACTTTTTAGTTTTACTATGATATGATGTGTTTTAATCTATATACATTACATTATTCAACATGATGAAGATATGTATTTATCATGTTGAATAATGTTAACAACACATTTGCTATATGATGAATGTAATAAGTAGTAACTACTCCTATTGTTAATGTAATTCATGGTGGTAGTTAAATATAACAAGGTAGTTATCTGTCATGTAGTAACAATAGGTTAATGGGTCTGTTTACTACGTTGTGTGAAATACAAATGTGTGAAATACAAATGTGTGAAATACAAATGTGTGAAATACAAATGTGTAAACAAAAGATACATTCAACGGTATCTTTATGTAAGTACTTATATATTGTAAATAACAAAAAGTAGTAACATTACCAATCCAAATGTGTTTAATGATAATATTCATAACATAAACTACCATATTTTTACAATTCTAGAAATTACAAGTTACAACCATTTGTTATGTAATACATATTTATAATGCTATCTCACCTCAAAAATCCAGACAGAAGTAAGACTGCTGTAATATTTGTTGTGCAGTATACACCATGTTTTACACTCTGTTATTTGTTATACCACTTATTCTTATACATTACAACTATCTTTTTGGCGTAACTAAAATTTTAGGTGACTAACATACTCGAAGTATGTTAATGTTATATAACACATACATTTTTATATTAAGATTGGATAGTATCAAGTGACAATTTTATTATACAGTATGATGTTGGTACATAATGTTTACTATAAACACATCATTGTTGTAATATAATATATAGATGTAAATGATGAATACTACTAACTACTGCTTATGCAATTTACTCACCGTTACATACATTCATATACTTACACATTTATATGTTTAAACAAACATGTATACATGTCCAACTACTGTTTTCTTTGTTTTATGTATAAATACGTTGTTTAACATATTGTTAAACAATACCAATGGTAGTCTATTATGTTTACACAATAAACATTAACATGTTTAATATACAAAATGTACTTGAGAATCAAAACAAAAGTATATGTTGTATACGTTTGATGTTGTATATGTATATTGGTATAACATTTACCATGGTAATTTTAAAATGTTAATAATAGCTATGGTATAGTATAATTGTTATACTATTATTATTTCTTTATAAAAAATGGGTAATGTGTTACACTTGTGATAATTTAGACCATAGATATATGCATATATTACACTTGGTATATGCAAAACATGTTTTGTTATGGTTTTTGGTATATGTCAAGTATCTATTAGTATTTTACTTTTTACTACTTACTTCTCTTTCTCTCTCCTAATAATATGTTTAATATGTTAAAGGTTCAGGTACGTACATATTTTAAAAAGCCATATGAAAATAGGTTTTGCATATACTAAGTGTATTGTATGTATATAACTGGATACTATATATATATATATATATATGTATGTTACAAAGTGTGGCATATTACTTTATTTTTTACAATAATATTATAGTATACACATATGTTATAAAGAGTTTACATTATTTAATATTTCAAAGTAACATGTTACAAGTGCTACAACACAGCCTCCAGTTACTATGCCGATACTATACTATGGTATCGGCAGTTTTATTTTTTTACATGGTTTTTTAAAATATCATCTAAGTTATAAGCTACAATTATATTAACTAACCTAAGTATAATATATAATATTATAATAAAATGTAAAGATGGTAAAAATATTGTAGTTATGGTCGAGGTTGTCTTTACAAAAATCATGTAAAAAAATAAAACTGCAGATACCTAAACCATGGTATCTGCATAGTGACTGGAGGCTGTGTTGTAGCACTTGTATTTTGTTACTTTAATTTTAACAGGTTAACAACAATGTTATAGTATATATTATAAGCTCCTTATAATATTAAGTATTTTTAAAGTAACAAAATACAAGTGCTACAG
>Ga0302300_1001355_pt1 | contig 14069 bp, 17 predicted proteins | sample III_Palsa_E1_1_FD_198756 | JGI IMG/M metagenome (GOLD analysis project Ga0302300, IMG submission 198756) | Peat permafrost microbial communities from Stordalen Mire near Abisko, Sweden - III_Palsa_E1_1 | ecosystem: Environmental > Terrestrial > Soil > Palsa > Peat permafrost | place: Sweden... | reverse complement strand
TGGATACGTTTTACAGCCGGATGGCAGTTCAGGCAGTGAAGTAGCCTCCAATGCATATAACCTGCTATTGAATTATTACGATCAGGATTACGCGGCAGTCAGTCCTATTACTTCAGCGGATAATGGAGTCAATACAACCCTTGGAACCGGCTACAGACCACTATATAACGGCAATATCTCCAGCATCGGCGCCAACATAGGCGCGCTAGGCCACCCGCTGCTTTATAACTATCAATACGACCAGCTCAACCGCCTGGTCCACATGGATGCCTGGAATAATACCGGCAGCACCTGGAGCAGCAGTTCTATCCTTCCCGACTTCCAGGAAAATGTGGCCTACGATCCCAATGGGAATATCCTACAGTACAAGCGCAACGGGAACAACACCTTTGCGGGGAGTAGTATTAACATGGATAGCCTGAGCTATGCCTATACCTATGGAACCAATAAACTCGATCATATTAGTGATAACGTTGCTTCCGGAAATTACCCCAATGATATTGACAATCAATCCTTGGGCAACTACACCTATGATGCCCTCGGTGAGCTCACCGCAGACGCAGCCTCCAGCATCACCGGTATTACCTGGACCGTTTATGGAAAGATCAATACCATCACCAAAAGCGGAAGCACCATTGCCTTCACCTATGACCCGGCGGGCAACAGGATCAGCAAAACAGTGACAGCAAGTGGCAACACCATTACCACGTGGTACGTCAGAGATGCTCAGGGCAATGTCATGAGCATCTATACGGCTGGCGATCCCACTGTTAATAGTGGAGACCTAACACAAACGGAAGTCGATATGTACGGCAGCAGCAGGCTGGGCCTAACCAAATGCAATATTGACCTCCAAACTTTCGTGGCGCCCACCCAAACATCTTTTCCCTTGCTGGGATGGGGAACAGGGCTTATATTTACCAGGGGAAATAAGCTCTTTGAATTAACCAACCATCTAGGCAATGTATTGGCCACTGTCAGCGACAAGAAGATAGGCGTATCGCTAGATGGGTCCACCGTGGATCATTTTAATCCGTTGGTGCTGGATGCTAACGATTATTATCCATTCGGGTCGCTGGAACCGGGGAGGACGTATGCGGCGACTTCGGCGGGGAATTATCGGTATGGATTTAATGGGAAGGAAAATGATAATGAGGTTAAGGGGCTTGGGGATCAGCAGGATTATGGGATGAGGATTTATGATCCCAGGGTGGGGAGGTTTTTGAGTGTGGATCCGTTGACGAAGGCTTTTTCCATGTTAACGCCTTACCAATTCGCTAGCAATAGTCCTATTGCAAACATCGATCTTGATGGCAAGGAAGCTGCAAATGCTTTTTTTGGAATGAAGAAAATGATATTCGGTATTACCTCTCTAAAGATGAATAATGCTAATTCAATGATTGGAAATATTCAGGAACAGAGTTATACAGTTGACATAAATGATCCAACAAAAAATGTACAACAACTTCAAAAACAAATAGCTACTGACATTAATTCCATATATGGTACAGAGAATGGAAGTTTTTCATTTGCGAAACAACAAAAAAGTGGCGAAATCACAAAGGGCGATTATATACAAATTGATCCCGGACTGAAGGCTCTTGACATAGCAGTTAAAGTTGCAGATGTTCAAACTTTCGAAAATAAAAAACCTGGTATTGACGTCCCAGTTGAAGGGTTTTCCATAACATTTAGAACTCTTGAAGGCCACGTTGAGGTGGGTGTAATAATTTTTACAGCCGAACAATTCACTAATCCTAAAACCGGAGCTAAATCATTCAGATTTGACATATCTAGTACTACTCAAATTGATCATGGAATAGCAAGTATTATAAGTTCTAAGTCCAGAAAAATACAGCAAGCAGTCTGGAATCAAGTGCTTACTAATGTTGCAAGCTTTATGGGTGGAAAGGTCTCAGATGCAAGCCAGTTAATAAGTACATACAAACCATCTGACTTCAAAATCATTAAAAATGATGAAACTTCAATAGGAATACCCGAAGACTCTGCTACTCCCAAAACAGAAGTAACAAACCTTATTATCAAAAGGAAAACATAGCCCACATGAGATACATTTTATTCATATTGTTTTCGATATTTATCGGAGGATTGATATACTTCTTAATTTATAAAGAAATATTAAACATCGATTACATCTATTGGGTTCCGTACCTATGGATACTTTTGTATCTACTTTGCACCAAAGCGTGGATTATTAATAAAGTCAAAATTTTAATAGCGGCACATTTTTTAGTTCTATTTATGGGGCTTTTTAGCCTTCTATTATATCAATTATTCTTGCAAATGGGGCCGAAGTTTTCGTTTGATGATTTTGAAAAATCTACACAAGTTCGAAACCTTGGGTTCAAATCAGAGACTTTTTTATATTTAATGTTTTATTTGGGAGTATTAGTATTTTTTATCGATCTGGTCTATTTTATAAAAATGCGACCAAAAACAAGTAGATAGCTAGATGTAATCAATCTTTGCAATAAAGAGTCAGATATGCGTCGTAAAGCTATAAAGCCCGCACTACGCGGGCTTTATAGCTTTACGACGCATACGCTCGTTTAGTTTTTACATCCCTGATAAAACCAGCGATCACTCTTAGCAGCGCTGTTTTATCTTCCTGCGGCAGGGTTATAATGGTCCCCTTTCTCAGGACAGATAATCCAGTTTGCTAAGATAGAAAACGGTGCAAATTGGTCTGAGGATTTTAATCCTCCTGACCTATTTGCGCAAGCCCCCGGCAGGGTCATGCGGCCGATCTTCTGTAAAACTCGTCCGGTGTGTCATAGGCCAGACTCTGATGAGGCCGCCCATGATTGTAAAACTCAAAATATCCTTTCAGGCCTTCGTATAGTTGCACAGCATCATCGTAAATATTCAAATAGATGTGCTCGTACTTGACGCTCTTCCAAAACCTCTCCACGAATATGTTATCGATGGCCCTGCCTTTGCCGTCCATGCTGATTCGTATGCCCTTGGACGCTAATAGTGAAGTGAATTCCGCACTGGTAAACTGGCTTCCCTGATCGGTATTAAATATTTCAGGTATGCCGTAGCTTTCCAGAGCTTCTTCTACCACCTGGCAGCACCAGGCAGCTGTCATGGTATTACTAACACTCCAATTGACTACGTAGCGACTATGGACATCTATGATGGCACATAGATACATGTAACCTCTTCGCATGGGTACAAAAGTGATATCCATCGACCAAACCTGGTTCACACGGCTGATTGTCAGATCCTTTAGCAAGTATGGGTACTTGTGAACACCCGGTTGCGGAATGGTCGTCCTGGGCCTTCTATAGATCGTTTGCCACCCCCATACTTCCATAAGCCGTCTAATACGTTTACGGTTTATTTGATAACCCTGCCGGCCCAACCAAGCCTTTAATCTACGGGCACCAAAGAATGGTGTTCGAAGGTATTGCTCATCAAGCTGACGTAGTATCTCCAGGTTCTCAGCGCTCTCAAGGCAAGGTTTATAGTACAAGCCACTGCGATGCAAGCCCAGGAGGCTGCACTGGCGACTCAAACTAAATTGGGGATGATCCTTATCTATCATGGCTCTGCGAGCAGAAAGCGACCTTGTTATTGCAATTTTTTTTTGAGCCAGTCATTTTCCATTTCCAACTGGCCAATCTTGGCGTACAACTTTTCCGTGTCAGCTTCCTTCTGGGCATCGACCTCCGGATCCGGTCCCGAAAAAACTGCGGCGGCTTTGCTCAGAAACTCCTTTTTCCAGGTGTTGATCTGAGTAGGATGTAGTTCGTGTTTGCGAGCCAGTTCCTCGACTGTATGACGCTCCCTGATTGCTTCCAGGGCCACTTTTGCCTTAAAATCAGGGCTGAATTTGCGTCTGCTTTTCTTCTCCATAATAGGTAATTTAAGATTTTTTATTTTTATCTTAATTACCTGCCCTTTTTTAGGGGACCATTATAAAGATTCTTACTTCCTCCATCTTTTCCGCCCTCTTTTCCTTTGCCGTCTTTTGAGCCTGGCTCGACATTATGGTCAGTTTCGGTTGTAGACGTTTTGCCATCCTCTAAAGAAGTTACGGATCCATCTGCATTCAAACGGTACGGCTGCGGATCCGCCCCAGAAGATGTAACTCCTCGTTCGACAGTTCCTGTCGTTCCAATATCCTGAACATCGCGAACATTTGTATAGCCTTTGATATCTTTTCCTTGACTTTCAGCCCATTCTTTTGCATCCTTTTGAGAGTGAATATCAGGGGCCCAGTCGGTATGACTATCGCCATACTTGTTCTTATATTTAACCCAATCAGTGGGAGCCATCCCATCAGCATCTATGAATCGTATGGGATTATCATAAGCATAATTGTACGGGGAGAACCTACGCATTCCGTCTGCCTTCGGATCGATCCGAGTCCATCTGCCGATCTGGTTATCATACATCCTTGCCCCGTAGTCATACCACTCTAGCCCACTGCCGTCACCGAACTCTTTGTTCTGCTGCTCCTTTCCGTTGTATCTATATTTGTTGTATTTACCAAAGGATAGGGCTTGGGATGATATGCCCGCCATCGTCAGACCAAACGGATAATAGTGTTCTTCCTCTGTCAGAGGCCTTTTAAGACATCTAAGATATTTCTTAGCGACTTCGTAGGGAGAAATAAAATCGGTTTTACGGATAATGACGTTCCATTAAACCTTGAAACAATTAAATACTGATTTATATCCCATCCCCAAGAACTATCCAAAGAAATTTGATCTTTGGAATTATTTATTAAACTGTCCAAAAGAATAAGGCTTTTACTCTTTATGGCGTTCCGATTCTTTAAATACCAGCCCCCTTTTGTATCAATTGAAAAAGAGTAGCAATAATGGCTATCGCTTTCCTCAATGATTAAGAACTTTTCTCTTATAATCTTTTCGCTAGATTCAGAAAACTCAACAACCTCAGCTTCTGGGGTCACCCTATCACTATAATGAGAACTATCTCGATCCAATAGTTTTAAAAAGGAACCCCTGCCAAAAAAATCAACAGAATCAATCTTAACAGCAGACAGTGAATTTATATATGTATGGACTTTATTTCTAACACCTTTTTTTCCCCCATTTGTCTTTCCAAAGCATTTATTGTTACAGAATCCCAAGCCTTGAAAGATTTTGAAAATGGTAGTACCAAAGGATATCTATAAGGCACTTTGTGTGGCACAGTCCAACTCATAAAAATAGATGCAACTAGAATAACGTGAAATACTTTCAACAAACCGGCCATCCTATTACCGGACTAATTTTATCCCTAAAGTTTTTACTTAGCAATATAGATGCTTTCAAATTCTCAAATTCAGTTTCTATAAATGCAAGTTTATGACCATCAATATTTTTTATTTTAACATCGCACTCATCAGTCAATATGCACATATTGTAATCAACTTGCTGCAAAAATGCATCTAATGATATCCCCCATTCCTCGATCTGTGAAATTGTAATCCAACAATAGCTATCTCCGTCATAATAGACATACCATATCCGAAAGCCTTCAGTCACGGGTTTACCTATGAATTTCCCCAGTTCGTCGTCATTCGGAAAAAGATTAACATACACGTGGTCTTTTGCATCATTCCATTCAGGTATTTCAGGCCCCATTAGATGCTTATGAATGGTATTCAGTAAACTTTCCAGATGATCCAAATTCTCATCTTGCTCATAGCTCTTTCGAACATTATCTAAACTAATTTTCAAAACATCATCTCCATTTGAAACATGGATCAGGCCTTCTTCATCAATCTCTTTGATGCTTAAGCCCAAATCCTCGATGCCGCTTTGAAACTTCCCGAAAACTAAATCTTGCATAGGAATTCCGTTTTTATTCACTATGATTTATGTCAATACCCCCTACAATTGGCTAGATCAACGTTGCTTACGCTTATTTGTTCAGGCTTTAACTAGCGACGAGCAGCACCAAAAAAAACACCTCACTCCGAAGCATTTAATAACTCAATCTCATTTAGGGTATTTAACTTTTACAGAATTGATTTTTGTTCCAGGCGGAAGATCTCTAATCTGTAAATAAATCTGAAATTGAAACTCCCAATTTACTTCTACATCACATATTTCATAATTGTTTATGTCATCATTGCCACCTAAAAAAAGAGAGACCTTATGACTTACACAATTATCATAGGCAATTCGGTTTAAGCCCAACTGATTTATTACGGAACAGAAAGCACTTTCTGCTAATACATTATTTCTATCGTGCACCAAATCATCGTTATGAAACGACCTCAAACTTTTTTTCAATCCAAAATCCTCTGCCGTAGCGGGGTCAAACATCAAAATACAATCTTCTCTACTACTGTCTACGACGTACTGGCGCCCCAACCAATCATACCCGAACGGAATTATCTTGCTATCGTATTTGGGGAAATATTTGCTGATGATTATCGACCAATGAACGCTTGAATTTGGCGTATGAACTCTATATAACCCTTTGTTAAAACTACACCCTCCACACTCACTAAAGAGAGCCTTCGTTTCAATATCGACGTTCTCAATTAGGTCATTATCAGAAACATCCAATTTCTTATCCTCACTATTATTATTTAGGAACAATTCGTACATACAATTTTTGACCTTTTAATTCGGGGATTAAAATAACGTCATTACCCCATACCTCCACCATTGCCCAATCCAACTCGACCTCTCTTGCTCCGTTTGCCTAATCAGACGTCTTTCACCGGTCGTGCTCATATCGAAAATATTTAACGATAAAAGTAAGCTCTCCGGTTATTGAAGCCTATATGCAGTTCGCCGTAGGGTATCGATCTTTCAATACGTTAATTAGTCGTCGGGCGTCTCGAACAGGGTTCTCGAGCCTATCGCAGTGCACATCATCGTAGTCATCTATGGCAATGACGAATATCTCTTTTTTGTGCACGTTTCTTAATCGGGTTAGCTGGGGTTCCGAAATTGGCCCACTGCGCAATTAGGGACAATAAATCAATTACAGCTAATTCTTAGCAAAGAATTGATTCAGATGCTTAGCCAGGTTGATGGCGTCACTTGCCTTTGAGACATATTCATCAGCAAGATGATCGACAATTTCAATCTCACAAATTGCCAGCATCATAACCTCTTCCCCAATAACGCTTTCTAGGAAAACCTCGACTATTGACACCTTCTCTTCTTCTCCAAGACCAGTCAAATTTGGTGCCTCGATTATAATGCCAAACATCCCATCATCATAGCGTAACAAAACATACTGCCATTTTGAAGCGTCAATTGATATTTTCCCCCCTCCCGAATTCAAAAAATTAAATATATAGTTCCATTCTTTAGGAGGCTTTGCATAATAAATTTCCCACCTTTTCAAATTACTAGAGAATGAAACTATTTCTTTTGTCAAAGGCAACAATTCCATAAGACCGCCGGGAGAAATTACAAACAAATTCTCCTTTATCCTTCCAGGTCCAATCTCCCAGGTAAAAGGGCCGAGTTCTGAAACCCATTTATCAAGCTGCTGAATAAGAGCTACGTTTTCGAATTTATCTCCAAAATTTTCTTGATTGCTTTCAAACCAGCTCCAAAATTGTTGAACTAATTTAAGATTTAGGGGGGGCTGCTCCTTGATCTGCATTTTTTATTTGATTTCGTAATTGCTTATTCAGCTCATTTCTCAGACAGAATAGGCAATAGTGTCTTTAATAAAAATCAGCCCGAGATCTGTTGATTTGATGGACCAATACTACAATCCTTTCGCAATCTCTGTTAGATCAAAATCACCAGACGAAACCAGACCTAACTTTCCCTCTTTGATAGATTCAATTGTACTATTTCCAACCCAATAGGATCTTTTAGGTAATGAAATTCTTTTTGACCTTTTTTTTATAAAGGAAACAAATAAATTATAAATGGTCTTAAGATCATCAGGCGCCTTAATTTGAGCGGGTCCTGTATAGTAAAATGGATAATAAGCAATATGTCCGTGTCCGATCATACCATTAGAGTCTTCTATAGTATTAGGAGAATAAAAATTAATGGCTGGTCCACCCTGCCTTTGGCTGATATAATAGACACGTAGCCCATTCTTCTCTATTGGACGCATTTCCATTGGAAATAAGGTGTATTTATCATTTATCAGAAAAAACTGACTAGTTTCATTGCATTCAGCAAAATCTTTACTTGTTTCCAGGACTATGTAACTGTCGCTTGAATAATTTATATCCGGTATAATTTTACAGCCCTTAGAAATTGCGAATTCAATAAAATCAATCTTTTCTGTTTTTTTTAAAAAAAAATCTAATTGTCCCATATAATATTATCTAATGCACTAACGGCGGCGGTGTAGGATTTGTTATTACCGGGTTGGTTATAGAAGACGGAAGCGGCTCCAATGGATGAGTTTCATGCTCTATCCCCAGTTGATCATACTCTTGTTCTCTAAGTTTATTTCTTTTACTATTTGGTCTACGTTCTGCCTCATAGATTTTTCGAGTCTTACCATTTTCATCAACTATTTGAACATCAGGATGTCTATTAGAACCATCCACTTGGATCTTCTTTTCTTGTAAAACAGTTTCATTCGGCCCTGCTTCTGACCTCGCCTTATCAGCTAAATCCTTAACCTTTTCTTGATGGTCCGGTTTTCCTTTTGACCCATCAGGATTAGGCACATTGTCATTTGACTTTCCAGAAAAGAAATTAACAACCTTATTCCAAAGCATCTGACCTTGTTCTACTCCACCAGGTGTATATCCTGCATTATCCTGAATAAATACACTCTTAACTGCTGTCCCGGTTGCTGTAAGATCTTGCCCCAATGCATGTAAAGATGGTGGTGCTTGGGTATGACCGGCAGCCATAGATCCACCAAATAAAGCTGCCGTTGCCGCTTCAACAGCCGGAAGAATTATTGGGATGGCTTCTAAACCCTCCAATTCAACATCGCTGGTTACCTTATCCTCTGAAAATGCGTAAGGGCTATTATATTCATACTCACTAGCCAGAGGGTCAACCTGCCAAAACCTTCCTATCTGAGGGTCATCAAAACGGTATTTGAACTCATATAGGTTCAGGCCACTGCCATCACTGAACTCCTGAAACTGTAACTCCTGCTTTTGGAACCTGTATTTATTAATCTTCCCGAACTGCAATGCTTGAGAACTAATTCCCGCCATGGTTAGGCCGAATGGATAGTAATAGTTGCCTTTTTTCGGCGCTTGACCTCATTTTTGGGGAACCTCATTTTAAGAGGCTTCAAAGAACTTCTACCTGCCAAGTTATATGATTTTTTATTTTCAATTGAACCTATCCATTGAAAAAGGCAAAATCCCCCCGTCCGGGAGGATTTTGCCACCAGGATGGCGGGGTCATTTTAGGGATTCACTGTACTTAATGATCACATCCTGGATACTGTCCCCTTTGATGAGGATCTTACCCGCGTAATCTTCCAGGAACCAGGCCTCCAGTTCCACCTTAACCGTGATGATGGTCATTTCGTCGTTGTCTTCTTTGCCGATGTGATCGCTCAATACTTTGATCGCATTGCGACTGTGCCTACAGCCTCCCCCATCCGTTATAAAAACGTCCGCTGTAAGCCCGTCAGCAGATTCCCTTTTATTATCACTTATACCATTGATGACAACAATCAAGCCCTCCAGGTACTCAGGATCTTTAATACTTATCAGGAGCCTTTTTGGTAAATAAGTCGCATACATAGATTTTATTGACCTGGATGAGAAGGTGGAATAATCTTAAGCTTTATTTCCTGCCCATCGGGCATATCAAAAATCTGCTTAGCAATAGCAGAATTAGCGCTTATATAACTGGGAAAGTTGCATGCATAAAAATTCTCTATTTCATACTCCCCACCTATAATGAACGGTATCTTTGGGCACAACCTTTCGCCGTCCCCAAACGGATAATGCTTCTTCCATCTACATAAATAGGGATACCCTGTATAATAATCGCTATCATTTTCCATAATTGTCAACCACCCCTTAAAATCTATACACATTTCCTTTCTGTCGCCATCCTCAATACTGAAGAAAATAACATTCGTTGTATCAGATTCAAAGCAAAATTGGTTCCCAAAAACATCTTGCCCAAAAGCAAACAAATTCCCAAACAATGACCCAAATTCTTCATTTAAGGATTTATTTACTTCAGAAATTTGGGCATACCCATCAGTAACTCCATATGAATACAACATAAGAGCACCTTCCAAAAACAGACCGCCATTAAAGAACTTTTCTACAAAATCTAGATAATCCAAATCCCGGATATTCTTCTTATAATCAATTGCGACCTTTTGGACGGAACTGTAATTAAAACTTTTATACAGACTTTTGATAAAAAAATCAATACTCATTGAATTCTATTGTTTTACAGGTGGCTTGGGTGGAGGAATAATTTTTATCACGACTCTTGTTCCGTCGGGAACATTCCTAAGTTGTTGCCCAATGGAACCGCCAGCATCACGATTATCACTTGGATTAATTAATTGGATACTGTTTTGACCTCCATTCGGTTTAATCACTGCCGGCGGATATTCATCTCTATCTTTTCCACTCTCAGTTTTCGTGTCCTTTAAATTGTCTCTACGCCTATCACCCTTTCCGCCTCGATCAACCGTTCCGGTTGTACTAGCACCCTTATCTACCGCTTCTTGAGCATGCGTAGCTGATTCTGGATGTTTTGTCCCATCTATTACAATCTCTTTTGGATTACTTGAAGTCGAATTCACCTTTGCAGGCACCGGAGTAGCCATATTGGTATGCAAAGCTGACATCTGGCTACTACTCGGTATTCCCGTCATTGAACCATTTCCAGGCATTGCATCACTTGAAGAGACTGCATCCCAAAGCATCGCAAGCCCTACAACTGCAGTTCCCACTAAATGAACCTCCCCTGACACCGAAGGCTCTGCATCGGCAGTATTATTTATCCATTCTTCTATAGGCGCCGTTATGCAAGGATCACAAGGCGCATCTCCATCAGGATCTTTAAACCTTATTGGATTATTATTGTTGGATGCGTACGGTGATATATCCTCCGTATTCTCAGATTTTGGGTCCACTTGCCACCATCTGCCCGTCTGCGGATCTAAATCTCTCAATTTAGCCTCGTAGTTGTCCAACCCAAGACTAGTATCCAGTTCTATCCCATTATACCTATATCGATTATATTTTCCAAACTGCAATGCCAGCGAGCTGATCCCGGCCATCGTCAGCCCGAACGGATAATAATGCTCTTCTTCGATTTAAGTTTGTCAAAGAACAAATCACATCGTGAATCCATATATCAGACAGGCCGATCTTTTTTTAGTATTTTCGCCTTGACCTCATCCATAGTATGAGAATAATTTTTCCTATTCGTAAATGCAAAGTATCCTAATCCAACACAAGGAGTCATGTCACCATCTACAACATTAGTTCCAACAAAAGTGAAAAAATCCAAATTCTTTAATCCTCGAATAAACCCAATTGATTTTATATCACCACAATCACTTAAAATCAATTTAATAAGGGATTGATTAACTCTTAATTCTTCAAAGTCCTTTATTTTTTTGCAGTTTTCAAGTATAAGGCTGGCTAATGCTTTCAAGCCTGTAATTGCCTTAATGCTTTCAAGTTTAGAAAGGTAATACCCCTTAAAGTCTGTCAACAAGGCATATTTCTCTATCCCATTCAAAGTTAAAATTGAGGAGCTTACAAGTTCAAGAATTTTCAACTCGCCAAAAAGAGGTAGTTGCGTCAGATTGTTTTGAAGTGATTTATACTTATAGATTCTTAAGTGTTGTAAATTTTTACACTTATCTAAATTCAATACATTTTTTCCCCAATTAATGCAGCAATAGCTTAATTGGGGAAAATTTGAAAAATCAACTTGTTCAATATTCGACGCTGTAGAAATAAACGTTAAATGTTTGAGGTAATTTAAGCTTTGTAATTCATATCCGTCTCCAACAGTATATATTTTCTCAATCTCTGGACATTCCTTTAGAAAATCTAAATTACTTGTATCATAGCCTTTAGAACTGCTAATACCTATGCTTTTTATTTTCTTTGAATTAATTAAATTAATAAAATAATCCAATTTGTCGGATTTTACTACAAGAAAGTCACCAAAGCCAGGATGATCAATTGTAAAATACTCATCCCCGTCAATTAAATTTAAGCTCATATGGATACTTTTAGTTGTCTGAAAATATATTATGGAATTTTCTTGCCTGGTGAGTTTATTATGTTGTAATTATTGGGATTCTCAATTCCTTCATCATTTTGTATCCGTGTATTTTCATCTTTTAAAGCTTGCCGACTATTGGGAGATGGTGTCCAGTCAGTGGCAATATGCGGATCGTTATACTTCACCTCTTTCTCTTTACCAGATTGCTGAGATCTAGCTCTGGTACCTTTACCATGATATTGTTTTCCGCTTTCATGCAAATTGGTATAAGAGCCCTGCTGATCTTTATCATAACTGCTAGCCTTATCCTTTACTGGATTACTGGAAGCAGGGTCTGTATTTGATTGTTTAGAAGTTGCCGGTGTATTATCGTTATTTGAATTTGCTTTAACATGGTCAATGACTTTTATAACCGCGCCAGCCATGGCATTAATAGCAGAATTAAAAATCCTTTTATCCTGACTAATCATCCCCTGAAACCTCGCCCCCAGTTGCAAACTATTTATATCATTCACCAAGCCATTCCAAGTCGGGAGTTCTTGGGTATGACTGGAAGCCATAGATCCACCAAATGCAGCTGCCGTTGCAGCTTCAGCAGCCGGAAGAATTATTGGTATGGGTTCTAACCCCTCCAATTCTACGTCGCTGGTTACTTTGTCTCCAGAAAATGCGTAAGGACTATTATATTCATACTCACTGGCCAGAGGGTCTACCTGCCAAAACCTACCTGTTTGGGGATCGTCAAAGCGGTATTTGAACTCATACGTATTCAGGCCGGTACCATCGCTGAATTCCTGAAACTGAAACTCTTGCTTTTGGAACCTGTATTTATTGATTTTCCCGAACTTGAGTGCCTGGGAACTAATCCCCGCCATCGTCAACCCAAATGGATAGTAATGCTCTTCCTCAGCAATCGGCCCCCTCCTATATAGCTTGCAGGCAGTATCGCGACATTTTTACCTTTGTCATTAAGAAGAAATGGGGTAATGATAGTGATTATCGAAATTTACAAATGTTTCCCATTTTTATCTATAGCGTAGTTCTCCTTTATGAATATATCCATATAATCCACACCCCCCTTTACGCCCTTCAACAATTTGGAGTTAGTTTCATATAACATGCTATGAAATCCATTAGTATTTGAGTTATAGTCAACGAATGTAAAATTGCTGTGGTTTCCACCAATTACGTTGATAGCTTCGTCGCTTCTATATATAAGAGAATTGGGCAATTCGTTACTCATGTAAATAGTCATATTGTTTGAGTTTGTCGACTTAATATAGCATTGTGATGGTTTAAGTAGGCCATAATATTTGCCTGGTATTATGTAACATACATTATTGTATGTCTTCCAAACTGTAATATAATTATCATTATCGAAACAGTAGAATCTTCTCGATTCTCCAAGCCAAACTATTGATAAGGCGATTAATACTAAGATGGATAATAGAAAAGTTTTCATATTTGTACATTTAGGAATGTTGCATTTAGTGAACTGGGAAAGGATCGATCACTGGATAAATAAAATTTGAAACTGGATGATTATTTGAGTAGGCAGCTATTCCTAAATCGTATCCCGCATGCTGCGCAAGCTGAGTCGTTTGAGCTTCTGTAGAAAACTTGCGATCTTGGATACTTTGCAATCCATCAAAGCCTAATCTTGCTTGTTGCCAATTTAACCCATTACTGCCTGCAACATATCCGGCGCCGACATTCCCGATATCTCTTGCTGTCGCAATCGTCGGAACCCCACTTTTGTCGCCTAGTCCTGAAACCGCATCGACTGTCATTCCTCTATATTCATATTGGCCGATGCTTTGGTCCCCTTTATTGGCAATTCCATTTGTTTTGAAATCATATTCGCCTCCGCCAGTTGCATTAACCATATACCCCTCAAGCGATAGATCT
>Ga0302300_1001353_pt1 | contig 14085 bp, 5 predicted proteins | sample III_Palsa_E1_1_FD_198756 | JGI IMG/M metagenome (GOLD analysis project Ga0302300, IMG submission 198756) | Peat permafrost microbial communities from Stordalen Mire near Abisko, Sweden - III_Palsa_E1_1 | ecosystem: Environmental > Terrestrial > Soil > Palsa > Peat permafrost | place: Sweden... | reverse complement strand
TATTTACTATTTTTTCTACTCATTAACCCATTCACTTATTTACTGTCTTCATATATATATATATATATTGTTGTAATTACACAAAATCTGTGTAGGCAATCTAACCACGATAATCGTGTGACCATTGGTAATAATTACATAGATGAAAATAATGTATATTACTTGTATTATCACATGATTATCGTGGTTAGATTGCCTACATAGATTTCATGTAATTATTCGTAGATTTTGTCACATAAATATTTTTATTCCTCCCTCATTATTCCTTTCACCTTATTCACTATTTAACTCATTCATTAACCCATTCATTTATTTGCTCTCCTCACATACATTGTTGCAATTACACAATATCTGTGTAGGCAACCAACCACGACAATAGTGTGATCATTGATAAATACATACTTAGATAAATTAATGTACTATATGTGTATTATTACATGACTATCGTGGTTAGTTGCCTCCGCTGCGCTTGTCACGGATTTTATGTAATTATCCGTAGATTCTGTCACATAAATGCTCTCATTCCTCCCTCCTCATTTACTATTTTATCTATTCATTAACCCATTCATTTATTTGTTCTCCTCACATACATTGTTGCAATTACACAATATCTGTGTAGGCAACCAACCACAATAATCGTGTGATCATTGGTAAATACATACTTGGATGAATTAATGTATCATATGTTTATTATCACATGACTATCGTGGTTGGTTGCCTCCGCTGCGCTTGTCACAGATTTTATGTAATTATTCGTAGATTTTGTCACATAAATGTTCTCACCCATCTCACCCACACCCATCTCATCCAACCACTTACTTATAGCAAACATTTTTACATTGACATCATTTTAAACATTATTAAGTATTTATATGTATATGTTAAAAATGTATTGTCTGTTAAATAATTTGTCATTAGATATTTTGAATGATTCAATCATTCCAAACACTGTAAATAGATAAACATATCTTATGTAAAATAGGTATAATGTTTTATTAATAAGTATGTATAATACTTTAAATAGTTTAAGGGTAAGTAAATACATTAACATGAAGAGGAATAAATGTATGTATATAAGTATAATGTTATAATTAATTATGTAATGTTTAATTATAATAATAATAAGTATGTCAAACATACTTATGTTTTCTTAACCATTTTTAACATACTGTTTACTGTGGTTTAATTACCTCGATATATTTTAATATGCATATAATTATACTCGATTACATAAATGTGTTAATATTTTACTATACGTGTGTGTGTTTACATTATTGAATGTTGTAATCACCCAATACAATATTTAACACATTCGAGTTATGTTTAATTATGTAACATAATTATATACACGTCAATAAAGATAGTAAAAATATTTCAACCATATTTTAACACATATAATATTTATTAACATTTGTAATGGTATTTACCATACTTTTTTCTACATATTTAAACATGTTTAAATATTACCAACATTATTAAAATTACCACGTTGTTAAAATATTGTATATATGTTAATTCAGTCAAATATGGATGGTGATTGAATAGGTGTAGATGTATGTGTATGTGTATGTGTATATATATATGGTTAGAGATATCCAGAAGAGGATAAAGGGATACAGGAATAATAATTGTTACCTTATACATTTGGTATATATACACATTTTAAATATTTGTTATTATAAATTTTAAATATAAAAAATATTATATTACTAATATAATAATAAGGCTGGACATGGGTTACCAAGTTGGTAATTACGGTTTTAATTTTATTTAATTTAAGATTTTTTACATATTTTTTTTCGGTCTTTAAAACTAGGCTAATATGACTGACGTGAGTCAAAAAAATGAAAGCAAATTTACGCAGATCCCCAAGGACGTGTTGTCTAGGGGTGAAAGCACCCTTGTTACATCAAAAGGTAATAAAAATAGTGGTGGTTACGGTGAGAAGGGATGTGGCGGTGGTAGTTGTGGTAGTGGTGGTGGTGGAAAGAGTTCATACTGTATTCCTGATGGTTGTGATGTCTACAGACGTTGGCAATACCCAGCATTCCCCGAAAACTACTGTCCCCCATGTCAATACACACTTGAGACTATTGGTACTATTCCTTCTGGCTCCATTGCTTTTATCGCGAGGAAAGCACCACTGGCCTACTACAACGCCTTCGTCACAGGTTGTCCCTACGATCTCGTTGGTATTGTAGTTCACTTTGCCGATTTAGGTGCTCAAGTTGTTACAGTTGACACCTACTTCAACCAGACCAAGGATAAGGCTCTATCTTCAGTTACTACTATACCTCTAATTAATATCCTAACTAGCCCCGACACCATTGCTGTATCAGTTCGTGTTCTTAAGGACTTTGACACTCACTATTGTGACAATGGTTATTCATCTGCCCTATCCAAGCCCGAGTGGCCTCGTGATGAGCGTATCATGAATGTATATCCCGGTGGTAAAGCCTTCCGTGGTGTCCAAAGACTCAATGATGCCTTCATCCGTGGTGAGTACGCCAGCAGTGCTTCATATTCCTCATCTTCATATGGTGGTGGACATAAAGGAGGGAAGGGAAATGGTCCTTTCAAGAAAGGATCTGCTGATGTCACTAAGGATAAGAAGGATAAGAAGTCCAAGGATAAAGATGGTAAGAAAGATAAGGATGGTAAGAAAGATAAGGATGGTAAGAAAGATAAGAAGGATAGTAAGAAGTCGAAGGATAAAGAGGTAGAAGTTGGCGTTGAGGCTAAGGGTTGCAAGAAGCATAAGAAGGTTGGATGTGCTAAATGTCTCCTAACTGGTCCTTCTCAACCAGATAAGTGTATTTCGATACCATGTGAGTCATCGTCTTCTTGCTCATCTTCCTGCTCATCTTCTTGCTCAACCTCTATGTCCTGCTCCGACTCTGCTACTTTCAGCTGTTTCGGTTCTGATGTTGATAGTTCTAAGAAGTGGTGCCGAGCCCTAAAGAAGTTCAGGAATGAAATTCTGAAGGACATCCTTGGAAAGCATTTCGGATTCTGTGGTGAATGTGATGCTTACCAAACATTGTCTACTATCCATGGTCTACCAGTGTCTGAGGCTTACCGTAGCAAGAATGCCTTCACATCAACTGAGTTCGTTGGTGAGGTGTTATACCAAGCTGGTCTCATCAGTGATGATCGTCTATCGGTTGATGGTGTGTCTGTCGACTGTTGTACTGATGATGAGTTCTGGGAACAGGTCAACCTCAAGATCGCTGAAGGTTGTTCTCCTTTACAAGCTGCTATTGAGTGGACTGCTCCTGTTGGCCCTTGCTTTGATGACAAGGAGGTATGCAGGGATGCTCTCATCCCCAGCCCCGAAAAGGTTGAGTGTCAGATTGAAAAGCAGATTCGTCAGGCTCAAAGAGACTTCTACAATACTGGTCTAGTTTGCCCTGGTGACAAAGTTCGTTATGCCAACTGTCACTCTTGTGGTAATAATGCTTGTAATGACAATGGATCGTGCACCAGTTGTGGTTTCGTCAACGTCAGCCCTATCACCACTGGTACTGCTGCTGGCTATTCTACTAATGGTTACACCAATGGTCATCCCTCTTTACCTTCATCTGCTAACAACACTCCTTACTCTAGAGGTATGAACACACCCATGGTGTCTCCTCCTTATGCTAAGGGTCAAACTTCTGCTTCTGCTTCTATCGGACCAGTTAACAATGCTATGCCTAACGTTATGCCTAATGTCAACACCACTATGCCTAATATCATGCCTACTGTCACTAATAATGTTGCTAGCAACAATGTTCCTGTAGCCAAGGGTGGTAAGTGGAAGGCTCAACATTGTAGTTCTTCCAGTAGCTATAGTAGTTACTCATCTTCTTCATCATGTGAGAGGTTCCCCAAACCTAAGCTGAGGAAGCTGTACTACAAGTCTATCTTGACTGGTTCACTGCAAGTTAAGGACTTCCTTATTGACTATTATCAAAGCCATGGTATTGATCCCAACGGATGGAACAACCTTTGTGACATTCGCGAGAACCTGTGTAGCTTCTATGGTATCGGGGCAGATGTAGCAAACGTCGCTGCATCTCTCGCTACGACTCGAGCTGCAGGTAATGTGTACAACTATGACCTCAACCGCCTCAACATGAACTGGTACTCAGAAGATCTTGTTCGTGTTGCCACTTGCAACTATCCTTGCAGCAATAATTGCACTGATAGGTTGGACGTTGAATGTTACTTATTCAAGCAATTGAGTTGTAGTATCCAAAAGGAACTCCTGCAACAGGAGATGTTGAATGTTGAAGCTTTGGGCTTGACTGGATCCGTTATTCTTACTCTCAGTAAGCAGTTAGCCGATTACCAATGTCTACTCCACGAGTTAACTTGTAAGATTGATTGTGAAATTGAGTTTAGGAACCGTTCTTATAAGGTCAAGAACTTTGACCAAGAATATCAAGGAGGTTGCGATAAGCGTGTTCTGCCTATCCCATGTTTGAAACGAGAGGGTGAGTGTACCCGCTACCCCCTCATCTGTAGAGCGTACCAGTGGGGAACTTGTTGGAAATATAACGAAGATTGGCGATTTGAGGAGACAGATGATTGTAGGTATGAATCTCTTCGTCCTATCATCTGCAGACTGAATGACATCATGAAGGGACTTCACTGTATCTTCAGGCGTACCCCAGTCAACCTGTACCTCAGGCAGGTCATTCACCATACCTACTGTCAGGCTAAGTGTCTAAAGCACTTAGTCCGTCGTTCAGAGAGGTACTATCGTCGTAACTACCGCAGGTTCAGGAAGCATGCCAGGAGGCAAGAGAGGCATTGTGAAAGGGATCGTCGTCACAACGGACACTGCCAGGACAGGCCTTGCCATCAGCAGTCACAACCATGTGGTCAAAACCAGAACCACAATCAACAGAATCAGGGTTACAACCAGAACAATAACCAACAAAACCACAATCAACAGAATCAAGGTTACAACCAAGGCCAATCTTGCCAGAAGCCACAGGTACCACAACAAAACCAGAATCAAAACCAAAACCAGAGGCAGCAAGTTCAAGCCCAACAGCCTCAGTACTACCAAGACATTGATGAGGTTGAAGTTGAGGATAACTATGAGGAGGAGCAATACTTCCAGCCTGAAGCATACAGCCTTAAGCCTCGTACAGTGAGTGGTGCTTCCAGGTTATCTCAACAGCCAGAGATCATGTATGCTGACGAGGAAGAGAGTGATGATGACTCCCAAAACCCTTGGATGGGTGGAGGAGGTGTTATCCTTCGTGATGAATAATCACTACAATATTAAATTTCTTTATCATCCCAGATGATAAAACACATACATTGTAACACAAATATTGTCTAATATGTAATACATTTAAGTTTATATTTTCTATCCCACCTATTAATAATTATTGTATAATTACTATCATAAACATTATTACAAACATAAACATTATTACAAACATAAACATTATTACAAACATAAACATTATTACAAACATAAACATTATTACAAACATAAACATTATTACAAACATAAACATTATTACAAACATAACCATTATTCTAAGTAATAGTAACTACTTAATAAGTACTCACTACCCCCTAACATAATAACTAGTTATTGCTTTGAGTGATGAACTGTTATATACATAATAGTTACTATTATAGTACCACAACACACTTATTATTTGGAATAATAAACTACTTAAAAGTTGAAATATAACATATTGTATTAAATAGTAATGGCAGTAATAATAAGATTACTTGTAACTTTAAGTAACAAACACTAAGTTGGTTAATTAATACATTATGTATTAATATGTGTTCCATTTATTTACTATAAAAATATTTAATGACAATAGTTGTCCTCATATTAAATAATAATATAGTAAATATTATTATTATTTAAAACCCATCATAATACAAGTGAATAGTCTCAATGTCCATGTCTGATTGAGTTTCAAAACAACTGCTCACTACTTTCTTTAACATATCCAAACGAGTGTTCCATTCATTGGATTTAGATATCTTAAGTATCCTATCTTTATCTATGTTCCAACACGAGGTAATCCTTCTACGATTTTTATCAAGGTAAGAATCAGGGTTAAAGCGTATTACAATTAAATTTTTGGATCCAAGATCCTTCCATATCTCAACAGTACGCTCATCTTCATCACTATAAGTTTCTTTGGCAGTATGTTGTTTTTCATCTATTTCAATGATAAGACCATAAAAGTCGCCAATAAGCAAAATGTCCGGTCTACGTTTGGAAGGTCCAACAACCTTGTTACAGATCCAATAGTCATCTGGAAACTGCTCCTTAATGTAGTTAACAACAGCTAATTCCTTGATTCGTTGGTTATTTATCCTCTCGTCATCTGGATGTATATCCCTAAAGCAGTGATAACAGTAACCGTCATACTTACTATTGGCTCGTGTGTCACACCAATCAGACTTACACCTGGTACATGCAACATCTATCATTCCAAAGTGTTTATGTTCATTGCAGTACAAACAACGCTTCTCCTCTGGGTAATTAAATGATGGCCACGTAGTGCAAAATGGTTCGGCACACTTCAGACCTGTAACATTAATCATGTCAGTAAGTTTATGGTCGTTACAATATATAGGTCTCTTCTTATCTGGATAGTTAAAAACACATTGTTTGGTACATTCACCATAAGCACAAATAAGACTAACAACATTGATCATACCAAGTAACTTATGGATGTCACAATACATACCAGAACGCTTATCTGGATAGTTAAACGCCGGATGTATATTACAACCTTCTTCCTTACATAATCTCTCCACAACATTTACCATACCCTTTTTTCTATGTCTACCACAGCATATAGGTCTCTTCTGTCCCTTATAGTTGAATGATGGTTGTATCGGACAGTTTTCACCCTCACATTGTCTAGCGTAAACATTTATCATAGTAGGTAACTTATGAAGATTACAGAATATTCCTCTATTCCCTCGAGAGTAGTTAAACTTTGCTACCTTTTTACAGCTAGAGTGGTGACACTTGTTGTCTCTTACCGATTCCATACCTGGTTTCACATGATCAGCACAATATGCCGGAGTTTCAATTCCAAGATAGTTGAAACTCGACTGTTTTGAACAACCAGAGAATTTACACCTACAAGCGCTAGATATCAACATACCATCTAACTTATGGTCGTTACAATAAATGGGTGATTTCTCTTCCTCGTAGTTATAGTAAGCAAATTGACCACAATCAGGCGCTATACATCTTTTATTCACAATATTTATCATGTCAGGTAACTTATGGCTGTTACAGTACATACCACCCTTAACACCTGGATAGTTGAACGCTGGTTGAGTTGAACAACCACCAGGATGAGCACATTTCTTTTGGTATTTAATATTCATGTCTTCCTCTGCATGGTCTGAACAATACAATGCACACTTTTTATCAACATGGTTGTAATAGGCGCGTTGTGTACAACCATCTACTATGCATCGTTTATGAACGACATCAACCATACCCTTCTTGAGGTGAGATTTACAATACTCAGCCTTTCTTGTGTGTTCATAACCAAAGATTGCTACCTTACCACAATCTTTGCACTTAGCAGATCGACACATTTTATATATTAAATTTTAATAATTTTGTATTTATTTGCATTACAATACCATCATCTACATGACTACTAACTACACTATTTAACAAAAGTATATTAACATCAATTACAACTTACTTAGACAGTGTGGTACATTCAATACCTATATTTTGTTGTTTCATGTGTAAATTATGTAATAGCATATAATACAAGTAAACAAATTATATTACTTGGAGTAATACAACAATTAACATTTATTGTTAACTGTTAAAATGTGAAAAATAAGTTACATGTAACCAAAATATTGTATATTATCTGATATTGAAATTATAAACAAAATATTTGTGGTTGTTAAAAAGTATGAACTATTTGAATGCAGCTGTGATACGTGATGCGCTCAAGTCTGCTTCAGGTGCATCTTACAATGCAAATGCCAATCCAAATGTTGGAACACAAAATAACATTGCCAACAATGACATTGAAAGAGAAGTAAGGTTTGGTACACTTGAACATGAGGGTCGGAAGAGTTTCCTATCTCGTGGCAACTTCAACACACTAAAGGAAACTCTTATTTCCTCAGGTATCGAATTTACTAAGATTGTGTCAGATGCCAATATTTGGAAGGGTGGTCTAAGATTTGAGAATAACCAGCTGATTAGGAAAACACAAGAGTATTTCTTCTCTAATCGTGATTATGGTATCTCATTTGCTGTATCCCGTGAGACTAAATTACCTATCAACCAGAAGCCAAAGTTGCCAGCTGACACTGTTAGACACAAAACCCGTTACTCCTTTATGCTCGATGACCAGTATCGTTTAGATTTGACCGAGGTGGTTGAAACTCGTAATAACAGTGATAACGATAGACAAAATGATAATAGACCAATAAACAAGTACGAGGTGGAGTTGGAAGCACCAGCGGCTATTAACGTTGACGTGATCAACTTACATATCGATAGTATTTTACGTTTGCTATATGAAACACAGATTGTATTCAAAGCATATGAGAAGTTCGAAACTTTCGACCAGATCAACAAGGTGTTGCATAGTGACTGGGTAGCAGCTATTAACAATAATCTATTGGGGACCACAGTTAACATTAAACCAGACAATATCTCAAGTGTGGCCGGTAATTCAGCTCTGTTTCCTATTAACAATAAGATATTATGTCAAGCAACGATTAAAATTGATGGCAAACGACGGTTTTTATGGTTAGGACCATATGGTGTATATTTGATTGCACCAGTTGACTTCTTCAATAAAGTCAACATAGTGGTTAACAATTACAATTTACCCCAACATTTGTATTTTACACTATTTGAGGGTGAATTCTTGAATAACATATTTTATGCCTATGACACAATTATTTATGGTAATAAATATTATCGCAATAAGAGTCATACGGAACGATTGTCTTGCATCCAAGATATTACTCGTTACAATGGTCTATTTCCCGACTTAACCATTATCATGAAGAAGTTCTTCCCGTTCAACATTGCACCTCAGATGTATGATGTGGTTAACCATTTACTTTCAGATATACCACAATCATTGCCAACAGATGGTATCATTATCACACCTAATATTTCCACCTCCGGAAACCAAATTAGTTACAAGTGGAAACCTGCATCTCACTTGACTATTGACTTTCTGTATTCCAACAGTATATTATATACATATAATAATAATAGTAATGAACCCTTTAAAGAGTTTCCTTATGGTGTCAAATTGTTAACTAATACTGGTAAGGAAGTAGTTGATAACAGTATTGTTGAGTTAGCCTTTGAACGTGATGTTGAAGGTGAATTGCACCCAGTATTCGTTCGATATCGTGAGGACAAACCCACACCTAATGCAACTAATGTAGCCAGAGATGTATGGAATGACATTGACAGACCCATCCCTGAAGCTGCCATGAAAGGTCAGGAATTCTACTTTATCTTCCGTCACCACAATCGTGTTAAGGATATGATCTACAGCAAAATATCCCTATCATCAACAGCAAATAGGATGCCAAGATCTATATTAGTCATAGGATCTGGCAAAGGTGGAGATGTAACTAAACAAATTAAATATGGTTTTGATACTATCGTTAATGTTGAACCCAATGCTATCAACACAGCTGCTCTGGTGAGACGAACTAAAGACATTAAACATGTGTCGATTACAAATTTAACTTTGTATGGTCAAGATGTAGAGGGTATCATGAAATCATCACCCGTTAAGCAATTTGATTGTTTGGTATATATGTTGTCACTATCGTTCTTCTTTGATACCAAGGATAGTACACTGTCGGTCATTAAATTGGCTAAGAAGTGTTTAAAGCCTGGTGGTTACTTTGCCTGTTTGAGTATCGATGGTAATAAATTATTGGCCATGAAACAAGTTCCTGGTTACTTCTTTGGCAATAAGCTTAACCTCAACCAGGTATGGTTGGAATTGCGAGATAACAAACAAGTGTTCATCGACATCCCATCATCGAAGACTGTTCACAACCAGATCGAGTACTTGACTAACCTTGACTACTTAGGTAAACTATTCATAGCAAATGGCTTCAAGTCTGTTAGTCAAAATGGCAACAACGTTGAGGATGTACCAATTGACCTTGGTCTTAACCCTGAGGAGACTACCTTCAACTCACTGTACAGCTATATGATATTCCAAAAACTATAACCACCAACAATAAGCAGAACATCCATAGAAGTAGGAAACAGAAGGACACAAAGATACAAATATAGAATGATGAGATGACAGAAATTGGATGGTAGTGTATTATTTGTTAACTCCAAGTTAACAATATTATTAAACATGTAAAATATTTATGTGTGTGAACATGACTGTATAAGTATATTTATATGGCAACATAATATTTGTGGTGAGTTGTTTGGCGCAGCCCACCTTTGGTTTGCACGAATTTCATGTAATTATACTTATAACTGTAAGTATGTACTGACACAATTATATAAAATCTGTGCAAACAACTCACCACAAATATTATGTTAATATATTAAATGTAGATGAATAGATATTGGTACTAGTAGTATAATACATATGCCAACATATAGTACCCATATATTTACATGATGGCTGTGGTAGTTGCCTACACAGATTTTATGTAATTATACTAGTATAGACAAGTAATTGTAATAATATAACAGTATAAATAAGTAGTTATACTGGTACATTCACATAAAATCTGTGTAGGCAAATACCACAACCATTATGTGGTTATACACGAATGAGTAGATGTTTATATTAGTACAAAAATACATAAATGTATGTATTGTCATAATGTTATTATGTTTATATATGTTGTTCAGTGTGTTATAAGGTTCACTAACCATTATATGTAATAAACATTGTTAGTAAGAATATTTGTATTAATAGTTATAAACTTGGATAATTACTGTGAGTGTTAGTTACAATAATACATTACATAAATGTAATTATGGTAATATTATTATGACGAATTATATATATATATCAGGGGTATAACTGTTGTAAGTAACCAATGGAATATTTGTTTGAGTATATTATATACTCAATTACACTATTAATAGTATTACAATTGTATAATTGTAATATCATGATGATACTCATCACTAATTGTAAGAGTATATGTGTTTATATGTTCTAAACACAACCAACATTATGAAGATTTTCATGAGATTAGTAAACACATACATATGTTGAATAATCACGAGAGTCTTAAAACTACCAACAACGCTTAGAGTGGTTAAAATAACTGTTGTTAAGTAGATATAAGTGTATCTTTGCTTGTATAGTATACATTAAACTATTTAATGTATGTTTAAATATTTGAGGTAGAGTTTATATTTGTTTAAACACTCAAGCTTGTTATTAACAATACCATTGTGTTATTAACTTAAAGTATGTTTATGTGGGAGGAAGGAAGGAAAAGAGAGGTAATTTAAATGTCTAACTCCTGTTTGAGCTCCCTTTGTGTTCTCTTTGGTTTCTTTGTGAATCGATCTAAAACTTCGATAATTTCATTATGACCTAAAATTACAGCTAGTTCACGTGCGTTGACATTCATGTTGCCATCATATGAACCTTTTGGCCAAATATTAAGATTTTTACCGCAATACACTATAAGTATCTTTACAATTTCGGTATGGCCATGAACCACAGCCCAAAACAGAGGACTTCTATTGACAGTATCTCTTGTGTTGACATTAATGTCATAGTTAAAAGTTTTACTAAACTTAAATAACATTTTAATAATTTGTGTTCTTCCATTACAACAAGCATATAACATAGGTGTACAATTATTGTCATCTGGAACATTAACAAGAATTTGTGGATTTGACAGCAGGTATTCAACAACACATTCGATGTTGTGAATACAACAATAGTGAAGTGCTGTCCAACCCATACGTTCCGTATTAATGAAGTTAACATCATATTCCACACCTGAGTGGAAAGATGTATACAGATCAAGCAGAGATTCGTGTAGTGACATATTATATTATTATTTATCAACTCTTGTGTATTGTTGTAACATTATAAATAAGTCAATATTAAATCTAACCACTAACATTCAATATTATGTTATAGTTTATTATTATAGTGGAATAAGTTGTCTAATTCATGAGATATTGTCTATGTTTTATTTCCATTCTCTTATACATATATATATATATATATACACCTTTGCTTTTTTCATGTTAAAAATACACGACATAATGTTTGTGGATAGTTAATTACATAGATCTCATGCAATTGTTTACCCATTCCCGTATATTTTTACATAAGATCTGTGTAATTAACTATCCACAAACATTGTGTAAATACATTAGAATAAAATAAGTTGTTAATTGTCTTGTTAACTATATAATGGTAAATAACACTCATGTGGTCACAAGATATTTGTGGGTTACTGTCTATATAAATCTTATGTAATTGTACTTGTATTGGTTGGTAATTTTACTGGTCTATATATGTTAGTAAGTGGAGTGTAATTACATAAAATTAATGTAGGCCAAAGGCGAACTGAGATAGGCAACTCACCACCAATATCATGTGGTCATACACATACAATTAAGTATCAAGATAAGTATTACGTTGTATTACTATTTGGAGTATATTTTATTTTATGAGAAGAAAAGAGAGAGAGAGAGTAACTAAAATTTGTATAACCAAAAGTTATACAAGTTATCAACACCATGTTAATAAGTAGTGGTTGTAATATATGTTAAGTGGGTGTTTAGTAAATGTGTAGATACAAATACCTGCTTAACATGTTTATAGTTACACATCTCTGTTACATTAAACCATTTAGTGTATAACAATTTAATATATTGGGGTACTACTTTTACTCACTCAACATATTGTTTATTATTGTAATCTAACAATACAAATGTTGTGTTACAGATCGAAACATGTCTTAATTCGATAGTACTCTTTTGTTGTTAAGATTATGGTAAATATTGTATGTTAAGTATTTTAGTTAATCTACTGTCTACTATGTAAAAGTAGTAACATTTAACTATATGTTGTATGTATGATAGTTAACAACAATATTGTATTGTTGTAATGTTAATATAATTATTTTTTAATGTGTGGTGAGAAGAGGGAAAGTATTTTTAGTGTACATATACATGTTATGTTTCCATTCTTTCAACAGGTATGTAATTATAACTTATATGTTATGATGTATAAACATTTAACAATATGTAAATATCCTATCTGCATGTTATAACATACATTTACCATTGTTGTAATATAATTTTTGTATAATATCAAATGGTAGATATATTTAATATTAGTTAATATAATAATTGTTTTTGTGATGTATCTGTTTCTCTAAGTATTATTTGGATAACTAGTTATTGCAACACATACACCACTATTTACACTAATTTGTTGTAGTAAGTAGTGGTGTATGTTGTGATGATCAGCACATACAATTACATCTTAAGATTTTTTACCTTTTTTAGTATTGTTAAAATATAATATGTTACATCATGTAACATATGGTGTTCAAGTAACATAAAGATATTACATGTTGTATTTGTAATATCTTGCTTTGTATAATTTTTTAATCTCTCTTATATTTTACTCTCTTCATACCTTTTTCGTATAACTTAATACATAATTACTTCGAACAAGTAAGTAATTTTAAAATCAGGTATATAAGATACAATTTAAAAACCTCACCAAAATATGGTTTGCATACATTAAATATATGTATATAAGTAATAACTAGTTTTTACATCATACAGTAAAATATTTTAAAATTACATAATGAGTATAACATAACACCTATGTTATTATGTTGTTGTATTTTTATTAAAATTAAAGTAACAAAATACAAGTGCTACAAGCTAGCCTTCAGTTACTATGCCGATACCCTATACCATGGTATCTGCAGTTTTATTTTTTTACATGGTTTTTAAAATATCATCTGAGTTATAAGTTATATTTTTTAACCATCTTTACATTTTATTATAATATTATATATTATACTTAGGTTAGTTAATATAATTGTAGCTTA
>Ga0302300_1001352_pt1 | contig 14087 bp, 7 predicted proteins | sample III_Palsa_E1_1_FD_198756 | JGI IMG/M metagenome (GOLD analysis project Ga0302300, IMG submission 198756) | Peat permafrost microbial communities from Stordalen Mire near Abisko, Sweden - III_Palsa_E1_1 | ecosystem: Environmental > Terrestrial > Soil > Palsa > Peat permafrost | place: Sweden... | reverse complement strand
GATACTGGTACCATATTGTAAGGTCGATTAACTCCTTCCTTATACCAACAACTATTGGTAAGTAACACTATACTGAAACATGTAATAAGTAATGTTCATAACATCACACATAGTCAAGATAAAAGTGAAGTGACCACTAATTGTACTATGTGACAATATTTCACAATAAATAACTAACACATAGTTACTATGTGTTGGTACATACTACAAATTTTAATGTTGGTAACAACAGTAAAGATATTACACTATTTGTTAACAGTTATTATGTATAACTATACAATGTAGTTATTTATATTATCATTATAGTATTATTTTATTTCTTACCTTTGTTCTCTCCTTACATATATCTGCTAAATTGGTGTGTCTAATCTTCTAATCCTGTTAATTTTAAACTTAAACTAAAATAAGTTGGAAGATTAAATGTAGTTAACTGTTTGTGTTAATACAAACACACATCCACATGTTAATTTACTTGCATTACCAATCTTACTAATGCAAGCTTACTAATGCAAACTTATCACTACAAGTTTTACTGTTGTGAATTTAACAATTTACATTACCGGAGAATAATGTATTGCACACTTAAAGTTACGATGTTTATAAATTTATTGTTATATTACAAACTAAATTTAAAACACGTTGTCTTCAAAGATGTATATGTAAATGTATATAAGTATATGGTACATTAATAGTCGTTGGTAATGACATTTGTATATGTCATTGTTTGACTAAAAGTATACTTGTTAACACTATCCTGGATAGAGTTGTAATGTTACTATCATTTAAACTCTTTATTTATGTTTCTTACCTTTTAGGTACTAAAAGTTTATACTGTTTATAGTTAGTTAGTTATGAGGTATGATATTTACCGGTTGTTTTTGGTTAAAAAGGTTTAGCATGAATCATAACTATAATGTTGTTAACAATTCATACCGTCATACACATTTATTTATTTGTTAGTTAGGTATTATAACAACAACAAAATAGAACTCTATAGTTTCAATTACTAGTCACTTCACAGATCATAAAGTAAAAGTAACATGTTATGACAAGATAAAGTGTTGTTGGTAGAAACCATAACAATAATAGTATTTAACACATGACAATCACGTGTCAATCGGTAACAATAATAGCAGTTACAATATTTGGTTTACTCTTCTGTCCTCTTCTCACATACTTCTTATATCTTCCTCGTGTCTTCTTCATTTGGAATGATAGATAATTACAAGAACCAACCTTATTGTAAGATAACGACAATCCTATTCTTTATCCTACTCCATGTTATTAATTACTTGTTTAGTGGTAATGTTACTATATGCATTTTACTTTCCTGGAAAGTAAATTGTTGTCATGTGTATGTAAGTACATGTTTGTGTTGTGTGTTGCGTGTTGTTGGTAATAAGATTTTGTTTTAAATTACCTTCAATCTCTTATTCTCAGCGAATGAAGGTGGATTTTCAAGTGTACAAAGACAGTACTCAACCAAATAACTGTTGTTTGTAAACTCTGCATCCTTTACAATTGGATAGTAATTTACTAACCGTTGCTTACTCACATATCCTTGTTGCATATCTTCTTTGTCAATAATTGAATTAACGGAACTTAACTCAATGTACTTATCGACATCGTTTACGTCGCTATAAAATCGAGTGGTAAAGTAGAAACCCATTTATTTTATATACTCGCATAGATTTAGGTACAGTTAATTTTTCAATTTGTACTTTACATTCACATCATCATTCAAATCCCAATATGTATAAATACTGTGTTGTTTCATGGATTGCAAAACTATAAGATTATTATTAATGGTAAAACACACTATTAAAGTTAATGATAATTATGGTTATTAACTTAATACGTATAATATTATATGTTGACAAGATGTTTTTATTTTTGTTATCCCAAAATATGTTTACATATGTAATATTCCATCTCTCCTTTCCTAAAAGTGTGTAGAGTGTTATAATCTTTAACATTCTAAAATATGTTAACTGTAATCTTGTTGTATGATTATAATTATTACTGTTACCTTTATATTGTGACACAATACACGATTACAAGCACATGTTTGTTTTTGTAGCTTTACAACACCAACAGAAGATTGTAACACTGTAAAATTGTTAATATCATTAACATAACAACACTTTTAAAATGTTACAATCTTATCATGGTTAATGTTAATAATAACTCCATTAAACTATTGTTGTTAATAATAGTACTATTAGTAGTAGTTATAGTATACAAACAACATTACAAGTAAGGTTAAATTTAGATATAAGTAACAGTTACTTATAATATTGCACTGTAGGAAGAAAAGAGTAATAGGTTGCCAAAAGATAAGAAGGTAATTAACAACATATGAGATAATGTAGTTTAATGGTAAGTTATAATTATTACCTTTGATGGACATGTGTTTATATTATTGGTACCACAACTGTTACTATCATCACTATCAGTGAACATTCTCATCGATTGAATAAACTTTATGTTACCAAAAACATTGTGTATAAGTTGTATCTTCTTTTGAATGTGGTCATAACAAATTTGTTTTGTTATTCAAAACAACTACTAATTTTTAGATGTTGGTTGCCATTACAGTTAATAAATAGCTTGTTAGTTTAGGTTTATAACCGTTAATTTATACCACATTACAACAATGATGTTATTGTTGTTGGTGATTACCAATTGTTATAATCAAGTAGAATAACTAACCAATGACAACAAACATCAAACTATCAAACAACAATACAAATTACAAGTAATGTTATTACTACATTTAACCAACATATAACAATTATGTGTTAAAGCAAAATCTGGAATTGTCGAATTATAACAGTATCCACTTTCACATCAGTTTTGACAATAGCTACACTATCTAATTCTGTACAACATTTAATAATGTTGTTATTGCTATACAGATAACAAATCCATTAAATGTATTAACTTTGTTCACATGCATTGAGTGTGTTAGGTAACAATATAATAATAACAAATATTTTGTTGTTATGAGAGAGAATTAACTACTTAACTCTTTCATGGTGTAGTATCACTAACATACTAAAATTTGAAGGTGTTAACATACAAAGTTACGAATAGTAACTCTACTATAATACCGGAAGGTGTATGTATTGGCAAATATAACACATTAAACATATATTTATCCAACATGGAAGAAATTAAAACTGTAGCGATATTAATGTAGTTTAACACAAAGAAGTAGTATAATAGAGCTATTAAACGTAATATGTTCACAACTCCAACATTCAACACGGTACTTGTTTTAACATTATAACATTATAACATTATAACATTATAACATTATAACATTATAACATTATAACATTATAACATTATAACATTATAACATACCATTACCATGAATACAATATAAGGTTATAACTAAAGTTTAACATAAGTAATAATGTTATGTTGTAATAATGAGTATGTATTGTTGTAATGATGAGTATATATTATTGTTACAAGTTATGTTAACTAGTTACTGTGAATATGTTAAGTTCAATGATTCATGTCAAACAGCATAATTTTGATACACATTTTAGTAAAGTAACAAGTTTACAACAGTACATAAAGTTTTATGATACAACTACTGGTTGTTCAAAATATTATTAGTAAACATAAACTGTAGTTAACAAGTCCATGTGTATGTTAAAAATACAAAATATCATATCCTGTATTCAGGATATACTTATAATAAAACTATTAACATTCTAGCATAAAAAATACATGGAGTTAACTCATTTGAATAAAATAAGTATACTACCTAATAGTATACATATGTTGTACTTTATTGTACATCTTACATTTAGTCATGTAAAGTGTTTTTAACAAACACAACTAAATATAAGGTGTATTGTAATGATGTTATACATTCAGAGATCACAGGATATCAAGATGTAACACTATCTTTATATAACAAATAACATATAACATATAACAGTGATAATGGTAATTAAACATGTAATAATATATAATATATCAAAGTAATTACTATCATAATCACAGTAGTAATATTATAATAATACACTAATAATCACATGATATTCGTGGTACATTAAATGCACGGATGGCATGTAACTATTCACATATTGTTAACTAATAACATGAATTTTAAACAGTTACAAACAAAATTTATTGGTGTGAATAGTTACATGTCATACAACAATAATATTACTACAATATGTTTATTAATACTTGTAGCATGGATTAGATGTGATCTAATGCAATTGTAATACTGTATTACAATTATACTTACTATGGTAATAATAGCATAATAACAATTTTGGGATATATAATACTCACACATGTATAATATGTTAAAGTATATTATTGTATTTAGTTTTACATCAACCACAAAATTTCATCCTGTTAACAACATTATATTGTAATTACAGTGTTATACATATTATTAGAAGATATACATTTTCATTTGATGTTGTTTTTCTTGTTAAGTATATTTTACATACAATTTGTGTGTAAGGAATTGTTAGATATATGTATTACACACATATAATTTGGTGTTATAGATTTGGTACAATAAAGAGTATATGTGTTATAATAAAGGTAATAAATAATATTATAAGATGTATATAATATGTTGTATTATGGGTATGTTAATAACTACTATCCAGGTAATTTTGTATGGGATAGTAGTTAAACACATTAACAGTCACACACGACACAAACTAAACATCTTAACAAACTTATTTTATGTGTTGTTAGTTCCAATGATACTGAACCCAAGTATTGTATTTTAAAATATAACCAACCACACATTATCATGACAACAGTATAGCATCACACCACTATACCATCCAATTTATCCATTTACTCCTACTTGCGCTTTCAAGTAACAACATACTTTCAAGTAACAACATACTTTCAAGTAACAACATACTTTCAAGTAACAACATACTTTCAAGTAACAACATACTTTCAAGTAACAACATACTTTCAAGTAACAACATACTTTCAAGTAACAACATTAAAACTTTGTAAAATAAGTATTGTTTACTACTACAATGTTTTAATGTTGTATCTATACCATTACTATCCCACCATGTAAACGTTTTGGTTTTGAGGTTGAAAGATAAAATCTTGTTGTACATAAAAAGTCATATCAACACAATTTAACATATATGTTACACACCCAACAATCGTGTGCTATTTTTAGTATTAAAATTATAACTCCACATGTTAAACATTTGTAATTTTATATAACATTATATTAGACGATATTACATTACAATATTATATTATCTAATATAATGTTATACTTCGAAGTATTAGTCTCTATTTTTTTATAACATTACAACACATTACAATGTTAGATGTCCACATTTAACCTTTTTTAGTTTTGGTTCAATCTCGTTTTGTATTCTTGTGTAATAATAAACAAGTACTGTTATGTGTTAACTTCTTACATATTGTTTTGAACACATAACAACCAAAAATAAACAACATAATCTGCTTATAATAAACACAGTAAAAACACAGTAAAAATACAGTAAAAATACAGTAAAAACATGTAGTCTCATAATAAGTGTTAATAACACATATTGTCGTTGATACCAATTATAGATTGTTGTAACATTTATTTAATACCACTTCCACATATCAACATAGTAATTAATTACAATATTACATGCTATTAATATTAAACTTACTAACTTTTGCATATTACCGAGTTTAAACTTGGTAATCATAACAACTAACATGTTATGTTTCATGTAGTGTTATTGTTAACAAGTATAGGAAACCAAAGGATTTTTACTAGTAAAAATATATGTTATACATTATAATGATATGTTACATATTATATGTAACATTGCACTCCGTCTCACAATTATAGTTGTACACTAATTTAACACACAATATATATATATATCTACATATGTTTTATTGTTGTAACCATATTACGAGATTTTTATAGCTTTCATCCATTAACACACACATCTAATTATACATAGTTGGATATGTCAACATTGGCGTAAAACACAAATGTATTTACTATTCGACTAATAAACATAACAAACATAAAAGCTACACTGTCTACTCTCAATATAAATAGTAATGAACTCCATATTAATGTATTGTTTGTATATATATATATATATATATACACCTACTCGTAAATTTAAATTTTAATGTAACCTGTAATGTAGACGTGTTATAATAACACATATGTTAGTATGTAAGTTATACCAAAATGTGTTTGAAAGCAAAATATATACAACATACAATTAACACATTAAATATGTTTGATCAAACATGGAAAAACAAAACTTGTAATTACATGAACAAATTTCTACAAGATAACAATATATACACATAAAATTTACTGTTGTATATAATAAGCAAGAACATGCATGTTTGATAATGTCAACTGGTAGTAATTTAATTGTGAACTGTCGTCATGTCAAAATGGTTAGTCAAAATGGTTAGTCATACTAGACATGACGACAGTTCACATCTAATCTATGGAACATTGGATAACAAGTAGTAACTTTACATTGTGATATAATACATCTCACGTAATGATTATATACTAACATAAACACATACACACTTACATCGAAAATATTACAACCAAAACACTAAAATGTTTTATTTTTGTTCTAGTTATGATACTATCAAATGTATATACCATGGATAAAATAAGAATATAGTTTGTGTTAATACAAACAAGAACTATATAACATTGGAACAGAGTACACCCTACATAACAAATGTAGACTGTTACAATAATTAAAGTAGTGAACAAGTTAAAATATTTAGTAATAATAATTAATCGTATCAAGTGTTTTGGGAGTAAGATGTAATATATATATATATTATTCTTATGAGTCTCTCTCTAGTAAACATAAAATTTATAGACCCGAATATATGAGATGTAAACACAATTACCTATCTTACAATTCAACCAATGAACAGTTGTGTTTACATTCATCAAGTAAAAAAAGACATGTATTGACACCACACTTATTAATATATTACATATTATAGTAATATGTAATGTTCATTGTAAATTAAAATATTAAACATATAAATATGTTGTTTAAAACACTAACATACAACATAATATTGTATACAAATAATTACCACTATTACCATTATTATCACTATTAACTATAACATCACTGTTTGGTGAGTTTTACATGCAGGGTAAACATGTGTTTGTTTACAAACACAAACAAGAGTCTAAACTGTATTTAAGGTAGACATATGCTGTTAAGTATAAACTATATTAGATATAAGTTTACAGTGTATTTATGTTTAAATTACTATAAACACATACAATAACTAAATTAGATTGGAATGTATGGATCCACACTTTATTGTTTCAACAGATTAAGTATAAAGGTGTTGAATATATATACGTGTAAATCCATCATAACAAAAAATAGGATGAATAACATGTATCTAATGTTTAAATACTAGTACTGGTTTGTTACAGATTTTGTATACCCAAACAAAGTAACTACGATTTCATGATAGTATATTGTACTATACAATATAAAATAAGAATGTTTATATTTAAACCATGTTAAAATATGTAAATATTAAACCTAAAGATACTAAAGATAGTATATATGTTATATACTATGCAATAAACATGTAATTGTGTTACTCATACCTTTTTATATCTTCTTGTCTCAACATCTCTCATTATACAATAAACAAGATAAGTATCATGTTTTTATATGTTATGTTGTTACACATTTGAAACTAAGTAACTTGTATTTTAGTGTTATATTCTTGTTTATTCTTTTGTAAACAAGAATATAACACTGTAAACAATATACATTAACACAATTAACATATGTATATGGTATACTAGTTTAGCAACAACAAACATATAAAAACATGTTAGCAACGAAATAGAATATAACACTGGTTTAATACTTAAACATGTGTGGTAATGTTTAACCTTATATAAATATAATATTAGTAATATAAGTGTTTTTATCTACACATTAATCAACAAACAATACATTTGTTATATTGTTGTAAACATAACAAGCAGTATCCTTTGTAACCCGGAGTTACAAACATATATAGTACATACACACGTACGTAAACATGGTAAACAAATTAATTAGGTACATAAGTTAATTGGGTGGTGTTGGATTAGTTGGAACAGGAAATAGCAGTGGACAGACCTGATACGCAAGATAACAAGCCAGAATTAATATGTGTATGGTGCAACAGAGAAGTTACCTGATCAACAGACTGAGTAGCATTAACTGTCTCAACATTATGTTGCTCCTGTTGTTGTTCTTGACTTTGTTCCTGTTCATATTGTTGGTCTGTGTACAAGTTAACAGGCATCCACTCTTCAGGAATGAAGGGGAATGCACCACGATCAACAACAATTAAATCCTGGTATTCACCAGGAAAGATAGCATCAGGGTCCTCATGAATATTTTTGGTGAAGTGACCTTTGGTATACAAAGATTCAAAAATACGAGTTTCGAGCAGAGGACGACCAGTTGCATCTGAGTTATCATCACCACTCCTCTTTCCTCGTCTCTTTCTTCTTTTTGTTGGTTCTGTCACTGCTGCTGCTGGCGCCAATGTGTGTACATCAGTTGCTTCTGTCTCTACTTCTGTTGTAACGGAAGTAGTAGAAGAAATAGCAGCAGCAATAAGAGGGTTATTAACCGTTGTATCATCAGGTGAGTAACCATACATGACGAAACACATGCTGACACCAAGTGTACCAGCACGGTCAAAACGGTTAACAGATTGATATAAGGAGTTAGCTTTGTAACCGGGCATTAATAGACCAATACGAGGACGAGTACCAAACTTGTCGTCCAATTCAATACCAAGACCTCCAACATCTGGATTGGTAATGATAACTCGCCTTTCATCATCATCCTTACAGTAGTCTGCAATGATTTGATCACATAGTGTGCGACTGCGACTCGACTCCTTACCTGTTAAGGTTAAGGGATTATAGTCGGCTAAAGCCTTTTCCAAAGCTTCCCAAACCTCACGATAATCGGCGAATAGGGCAACTTTGGGTCTCAAAATATTACCCTCACTATCATAGAACTCTGTTTCAAGGATAGTTCTTGCAACTTCAACCATCATGTTAACTTTGGATATTTGGATTTGCATTAAGCAGTTAGTAACAGCTCCCATATCCTTTTGGATACCAACACCACCCACATCATCGTTATATCGGAGTGCTCTAGCTAAGTTGCTCACAGCTCGTGAACAAGTGGCATAATCATCAACATCCATAGGATAAATTAAATTAAACAGGTATTGTTTAGATCGTGTTTTTTGGTCTGGATCACCTGGCATATAAGTGTACAACTCTGGTTGAATGATGGCCTTCCAAAACTTCATTATGTACTTATGTGCCTCATCTGTATTTAAATCTTGATGGTCAATAGGATTATCAAACATGAAGTCAGCAGTTGCTTTGGGATTCAGCTGTTTACCAAACTGCTGCAACTCAGCTAAACCTTCAAGACCAAATTGGGTGTACAGATTACGATGACAAATAGCTTGCATTACCCTCAGGAAATTAACAATATGCTCCGGGTTATTAGCAATACTGCCTGACAACATCATGATTCGACTTTTGGTACCTTCTGTGTTCATGACAAGATCAAAGATAACTCTAATTGCCTTTGAGATCTCACAGTCGTTCTTGAACTTCTGACATTCATCAAAGATGAAACATGTGCCATAATTAACCATGTCGATAAGCTTTTGTGTTGGTGTAAACTCCACATAACCATCATCTGAATCATATCTGTTAAGGAGACCGTGCTTAAGTCGACAACCTTTGACACCTCGTAATCCCTCATAAGTTAGAATATAGTCATGATTAGCATCATCTGCATTCTTGTAGATAACAGTATTGGTCTGCTGCAAACAACGTGTCCAACCACCTCTAATTGCACCTGGGACTATAATAATAGGAATCAAGTCCAACTCCTGCACTATTGCAGTTCCCATCCATGTTTTACCTGTACCTGGTTTGGAGCCGTTAATTACAATCTTATGTTTTTTCAGAATGGCCAATTTCCTAGTGAAGTGAGCAATTTGATGCTGTCTAATAGTAACAGGAATACAATTTGGTTGGTTTACCTTACCATTCAAGCCTACCACATCTTTATTAGCACCGCGCCTCCTTCTTAACATTTACATACACCGACCCCATACGGCACAATTTGAATTTCAGTTTTTACATAACAAGCGATGTAAAATTCTAATATCTAAAGTTGTAACTTCCTATATCCAGTCCAGTCCCAAACTATTTTCATTGTCCACACCATTTTTTCACTTTCACCTTCAGCTTCACCTTTTTCCCCTCACCTTCACCTTCACTTACCCATTCAACACCATTTTATACACACAGATGTCTGGACATATCACCTACTTTTATTTACGGTTATTAACTTATACACTTTTATTACTTATGATTCACTTTATACCAACATATAATTAATCTTATTGTTTCCAACCTGGATCATATATATATATATATATATACTCATCCAACTTGTATTATCCTTAACTTTTCTTTATCCTCTTCATCTCATTCCTTCCCTCCCTCCCTCCCCTCCCTCCCTCACTTCTCCTCTAATTCCATATACGTGTAAACATTATGTTGGATCACAAACATATAACATAATGTATATTATTATTATTATTTGTGTTATCAACAATATTGTTGATAACATGTCATGAAAGAATACATGATACAATTATAACAACAATCTTATAAATAAGCATTACAATGTATATATACTAGACTGGCAAACATGATGTTAGTGATGGTATTAAAAACATGTATTATACATAGTTTTGTGCTATTTTGTATGTTTTACAACTTTAATTGTTTATTATTGTAACCCAAAAATATTACACACATCACACATATCACGTAATATATATGTCAGTACAGATCACATAAATTTTGTGTAAACCGAATCAAAGGTAAGCTACGCTAAACGATTAACCACGCAAATCTTGTGATTATTGGTAATAATAATACCTAGTTATTTTAGTATATGAATACTCATATGTTTACATAATTACTGTGGTTGATTGTTTAGCGCAGCTATGGCTCTCTCAGTATACCTTCGGTTTACATAGATATTATATTGTTGATAACAATTCAAACTCGTGATTATTTAACTATTTCTTTTTACCTTGTTATTCCCGGATATATTTTGTGTAATTACAAAATATTTGTGTAAGTCGAAGGCATGTGTGTCTCGGAGAGAAAAACAGTGACAAGCGCTAAGTAACTAACTACAAATATTATATGTGTAATATTGATAATAAAAAGTATATACTTCTTTCCTCATCCTCATCCTCATCCTCATCCTCATCCTCATCCTCATCCTCATCCTCATCCTCATCCTCATCCTCATCCTCATCCTCATCCTCATCCTCATCCTCATCCTCACAACTCTCATCTTCACTATTTTTTTATCCCTGTATTATACAATGTTCATAAAAATTTAATATGTATAACAGTTATACATAAATTAATGTTTGAATAACAAATATTCATGAATAGATAGTTGTAGGTGTATGAGTATCGTTTGTATTTTATGTATGTAACATTGTCTACTTCACACAATTTATATTCTTGGAATAACACACATACATACACAAACATTTATACAGTGAAAGTTTTATATTTATCACATAATTCCCAGAATGGATATATATATGTACAAAAGATATACGAATAACTATTGCAAGTTTGTTCAAATTAGCAACGGGTGCGCAAACACGAATGTCTATTACATTTCTTTGATATGTCTAGGAATAATAATATTCTAGTGTTAGACTTATTGTGATTTTGGTAAATTAAGTTATTTGTTTTTTAATACAATATTAAAATATATATATGTGGAAGTAGTAATTACAATAAAATATATATTGGTATCAATTAATGTAACTACTATTATTATTCCTATACCATAAAAGTAAATAAATATTGAGTCGTGAATTGCGAACCTTTTTGTATGCTACTATCAACAACAGATTAATATCCAGGTTCGTACCTTTCTGTAAATATTATTGGTTGTTCATTTTCTTCTTGTTATCCTTAAATATCTTAGTACAATTATATAATATTCGTGTAAGCGTTTGTAAACTACTTGTGATCCTGTTTGTGAACCTAAGGTTTACCGAAGGTTAGCTGCTCTTTACAAGTAGCAAGCTGAGACAAGTGCTAGTCAACTGACCACAATGATCATGTAATCATATAATCATAATATACTAATATTACATAGTATTAACAGTAAATAATTACACAATGATAGTGGTGAATTGCTTAGCGCTTGTCACTGAGTTTGGCATAGCCATTGCTCTCTCAGTATACCTTCGGTTTGTCTCTTGTTGCCGGAGCCATTTCTCTTTAGCGAAGCTTACCTGTGGTTTGAGACATGCCTCTACCAGAGGCCACTACTTGTGATCCTATTTGTAAAGCGCAGCTAACCTTCAGTAAACCTAAGGTTTACAAGTAGCTCACAAATAGTTTGACTTACACGAATTTATATGGTTGATGTTTTAAATTGTGTAGTTGTTGTATATTGTGATTACACAATTTAATCATTGCTTTGATCTTTTTACATGTTTGGTATATTTTTGGTAATGATCATTACCAAAAATATGTTGGACATAGATTGTTACCAGTAAAATATAATATAGAGTATATAATTGTTATTACGAATATGTAACTTTATTTTAGTAGAGTATGATTTTTATGATCACTGATAGATATAACTCTTGTTACTTTGTTTCGTTCAGGCAAAAAACATTTTGTATGATTTTTAATTTAGGTTAAAAATATGTCAGACCAAGATTTACCTGTAATTATGAAGTATCTAACATCCAACTATGTACTGTAGTATAATTTAATATACATATTTTAGTATAAAATGGTTTTATACTAACTAAACATTATAACTATATATTTTATACATCTAACATTACAAATAAGGTTCGATTTGACATATTTTTGGTATGAACAGGAAATATGTCAAATCGATAAGTGAAGCAGAAAAGCTATACTCTAAACCGCAGGTAAGCTTCGCTAAAGAGAAATACCTGTGGCAAACCAAATTTCACCCGTAAAGTTAAAGGTATGTAATATCTTATTATAACTTGTAGTAAGTATAAAAGGGTTTTATACTAAAATTTTACATTGAATATATTATAATGTGTAGTGTTATATATTCAATGTAAAATTTTACAGGTGATGATATTTTGTTGATATATTTCCTGTTCATACCAAACAAACTGTTTGACTTGTAAAGCATAAACATATGGATATTTTAGTATCCACTATATCAATGAGAATTTAACTATTCTACACTAAATTAAAATATATGTATATACTTATTATTACAAGTATATGCAATACTATTATATTTACAAGTAAAACAATAATAATTAGTTCTATCCAACATATATATATATATGTTAGATAGTATTTTACAAATGTTGTAATAAAACATTGTATAGTTAAAATAATGTAATTTAAAATTACATTATCAAGAATAAGGTGTGTAGTGTTATACTATCAAAATTAACATAATTACTTCGTAATTCATAATGTTTTAATTTATCATTTGTTAGGATACAAATATATGTATACATGCATGTAAAAATATAGTTTACATAAAAGGTTATACCATACAAACTTAATTTTAAATAACTACAATACATAATCTTTAATACAATTTATATTTATCAACGTATTTTATTTAATAAATCATAACGCGTTTTATAATTTTACCAACTATAAAACGTATTGTTTTTGTTGTGATTATTAATGACATACAAGTATAAATAAATAATTAACTGTATAATAATGTTTGTACCATCACAAGATGTTCATGGTTAGTTGCCTAGCGCTGCACTTGTCGCAGCTTGCTGCTTGTGAGCTACTTGTAAAGCGCAGCTAACCTTCGGTAAACCTTAGGTTTACAAACAGGATCACAACCGCTTACATGGATTTTATGTAATTATACTTTAAATTATGTAGTTATTATATTATGTAACATAATATAATTATAAGTGTA
>Ga0302300_1001350_pt1 | contig 14097 bp, 11 predicted proteins | sample III_Palsa_E1_1_FD_198756 | JGI IMG/M metagenome (GOLD analysis project Ga0302300, IMG submission 198756) | Peat permafrost microbial communities from Stordalen Mire near Abisko, Sweden - III_Palsa_E1_1 | ecosystem: Environmental > Terrestrial > Soil > Palsa > Peat permafrost | place: Sweden... | reverse complement strand
TACATAAAATACATAAAATACATAAAATACATAAAATACATAAAATACATAAAATACATAAAATACATAAAATACATAAAATACATAAAATACATAAAATACATAAAATACATAAAATACATAAAATACATAAAATGTATGTAAAACGAAAATCTATATCCGATAGATAAGATATACATTATGATAGAAGGGATGAGATAAACAATAAATCAAAGGGAGGGAGGAGGAGAGGAGGGGAGGAGTTAACTACTCTAAACTTAGTGAAACAGCATATAACTATCCATACCAATCATATAATTAGATATTTAGATACACAAGTGTAACTACATAATATTTGTGCTGTGTGTTGCCTACACAAATTTTATGTAATTATCCGCGAAATTAAAAAGAAAGAGATAAGGAAAAAAACTACTAATGTATTAGTATACTGTTAAATTATTTAATTCACAACGTTAATATGTTACATGACAATCATGTAATATTTTTAGTATAGTTTTATTGTTTTAAATTTATATAAATACATAATTATTATTATTATTATTATTATATAATAACAATAACAAAATATAAAGAGCAAGGAATAAAAGAATAAAATGTAATGATAACATTATCTTAATAAATATTATACTATATAATTTATTTTGGGTATTAATATATTAATAATTACACTATTGCGGTGGTCAGTTGATTACACATATTTTGTGTAATAGTGTGAGTACACACTACTTAAATATAAAACAGAATTGTTTATACTCTTTGACGACAAATGAGTGATTAAGGAATGAACAAGAGAATGTATAATTAAGGAGTGGTAGTTAAACTCTTAGATATCATAGAGTATAGAATTATCCTATACTAAAACTTAAGTAGTATATACTTGTTTTAACAAATATAATTTATTATAGTGGTAATTATGTTAGTTAACATGACTTTGGTGTTTTACCAAAACAAATATTTATTTAACAGAGAAGGGAGTTAGAGATACTAATAGTTTAACCTTCTCCTTCTTCTCTCTCTCTTCTCCTCCCTGTACTATTTGTATATCTTCTATCCTCTACACTTCACCATTCACACAACCATTCCATCTCCCTCTCCTCCCCTTCCACATTCAATCACTTCCCACCTTTATCAATATAACTTTATACTGTTACATATCTACATTTGTGTAGTTATAAATGTACCAATCACACATAAATAATGTTATGTTTGTTATTCTATCTTCTCTCATCTACTTTATCTACTTTATCTACTTCATACTTTTTGCTAATAATATAAGTGTGTATATATATGTATTGTTGTTTAAAAATTTTATGTTTATGTATGTATATATGTATGTATAATATAAAATTGATAAACTACAAAGGGTAGTGTAACATACGTGTTATAAACATGTATTTGAACCTTGAACAGTTGGTTGACTTTTTGAACACTAACGATAATGTTAACTGTGTAGAGTTATCTTCCTCTAGGAAGGGTAAGACGTTCATTGTTAACGACAAGCCACAGTTTACAACCAAGACGAGATTACACGTACCATTTACAGATAAGTGTTATGGCAAAAGCTCAACATGTCGTTGGACTAATTTTGACAACAGTAGTCTTAAGATACCCAGTATTAATGGTTACCAACTATTAACTGTTGATGATGGGTTGAAGCCCAAAATTGTGTATCTGGTTAGAACAGCAAGTCTTGAAACAACAATTAAAAGTATTTCAACATCACTTGTTACTGAAGTTAATGTTTGCGGTTGTATGATCAAATCAAGCAGTGAACCACATGGTGGTGTTATCATTGTGGGTACAGAGGATAAACTTAAACACATGATGTGCAATCGTTTACCTGATTATATGTACCCAGGATCCGATGTTGTTGATAATCTTATTTGTGTCCCGGTACGTGATCTAATTGGTGCTAAAAAATATTTGGATTACACACTACATTTTATGTTACAACAGGTGTTGTCAAATATGCCAACTACAGACTACAAACTACACATGTTGTTGGGAGTCAAAGATGGTGTTTTAGATACAGCTCATGGTAAGAGACATCCATTTGAAACAGCAAAGGAATGTGCACTACGAGAGTTAAAAGAAGAGTTTGCCGTTGAAACCGAACTTGCTGACAAGTGGATTAACACACATAAAATGCGTTTCTTCTGCTGTACTTGACACCCCCTCACTTCCTCTCCTTCTTCCATCCATTCTTATCCTCCTTACTCTTTACACTATTATAACATGATACATATATTATATAATACATACAATCTTATAACTAATCATATAAATATTGTTACTAACATACATTACCGTAATGTATATTCAACCATGATAATAATGTTATCTGTATATTGTATATGTACCACTAACTTCTATCCAACTTTACCTGACCAACTTTCTATTGTGGTATTGAACAACAACTATTTTATTGTAGTAACTATGGTTACTATATGTTATATAATAATACTATTTTTATATGTTTGTTACTATTATTAAAATGTATATTAATGTAGTTATTACAGTTATAATAATCATGGTATTAAAGTACACTACAATATTGTATTTTTATTGTTTATGTAAATAACACCCACATATTACAGTAACAATTACCAAGATATTTGTTATTAGGTATTGTGTATGTGGATATAGATGTACATCTGTAAAACATATCCATGTATGGTGTATTAAGATAAGATTTTATGTATATACATTATTGTAATGTATAGTTTATTAAGTGTATATTTGTATATGATAATAATACATATTATTATTTATGTTTATATATTTAACACAAACATTATTTGTAATTTAGTAACAATACAAGAGTAATTACATGGCAATACGTGTAAGCCGAAGGCAGGCTGCGCTAAGCAAATATCCACAATATCCATGAAAATGCTTTAGTACAAAACAAGTAATAAAATGTGTGATCAACATGGATATTGTGGATTGTTGCTTAGCGCAGCTCACCTTCGGTTTACACATATTGCCATGTAATTACACTTAATTATCTGGTTATGTCCCTGAATTTACAATTTCTCTTTTCCTAATAAGGTTGTTGTCATAATGAATGATTGAGTAAGTGTTTATTAACATAATTCAAGACAAGTTAATGTAAATAATGTTACTCATTAGTGTAAATACAAGTATAATTGCATGCCATATGTGTAAACCGAAGGTTGGTCCTTCTCTCAAATGGGACATCAACTGAGAGATGAGCTGCGACAAGCGCAGCGCTAAGCAAGGATCCACAAAATTATGTGGCCGTCATGAGAATAATTCTATTATGAATAGAATTTGTGTTTGTGTATGTGTTTGTGTGTATGTAGTTTGTTAGTTTTAACAGTAATTGAACGTTGTTGAATGGTAGTTGAATATGTTACTTCTGTACAGTTCTGTACGTAACGCTAATACGAGTACCGGTTCTGTCAGACTTGGTTTTGGGAATAGCATGTTTGTATTGATAACGGGCAATACCTGACAGGATGCATAGTTCCCTACGTTCAAGGGTCATATCATAGATGTTGTTGGCTGTGTCAACAGGGAACGCAGGTGCATACATCTCAAATGTACAGGGGCTACACAATGACAAACTCACAACGATAGGGCCAAAGTGTCCCGTATGGTCAATATGAGGTGCAATACCCTGACCAGGTGTATACTCATTGATAATACATTGGTCGAATACCACATTGGCCAATGGTTTTAAATATTGTTCTATCCTATGTTTGTAAACACATAATTCTTTTGGGATGTTAACTGTTGGTTTCAACACACTATTATTGGAGTAATCATATAAGTAGCCATAATGTTGAGTGCGTCGTGCTAGCGTAGTGTTCCATGTCTGTTTGTTAATGAAGTCAACCAACATCTTCTCCTCCTGTTGGCTAATAAAGTCTTTCTTATTATACAGTCCCTTAATCATGATAGATTTATGTTCACATATATCTACTAATAATATCATTATTCTCTCATGATCAGTATTAACATCTCTTACATTTATTATAACTGTTTACATCCCTTATACTATATACATATAATGTTAATAACACTATCAATTTTAACAACTTTACAGTTTACGTTTTGTGTGTTTCTAACTAGATTTACACTGGTAAATATAAATCTTGTGTTTGTTAGTATCATGAACAATATTTGTTGGCTATTAATGTAATGAGTATTATTAGCTTAAACGGTTTGATATAATATTATCATAATCTCAAAACCTTGATGGTATATTATTAATGTGTATAACACACATTTAAATTCATTAATATTGTTAGGATTACAAACTTTACTATTATTAAAAATACTATCCTAATGTATATTAGGTACAATATAATTGTTACTATTAAACTATAACAATAAAATATGTATTGTTTAAGTGTTTAACATATTAATATATCCAAAAATATATAGTTACAAAAGTTAAGTATATTCAGACATACACATATTAGGGATGTGTATGTGTATTGTTGTAATATTGGTTTATTTATATCTCAAAGATATAACATTGTTGATGTTGGATGTTATGTATGTGTTCTTAACCATCAGATGCACTGTTGTTAAGAGAATATGTACAAACAATATGTCTGTAGGTGTGAAAATTAACAATGTATATTCACTGGTAGTTCATAAAATTGGTGTAATAAATATGAGTGGGTGTAATAAATATGAGTGGGTGTAATAAATGTAGGTGGTGTAACAATGTTTAACTACTCACAATTAACTTGTTTATAGACACAAAGTCTCTCTGTTTCCTCAACAAGTCAAATGCCTGGTGCTTATCCTGTGGCAACACATCTCTAATGTCATTAAGAAAGTAGTAACCATGGGGTGGTTTGGACATTCTCTGAATGACATTCCAATAGAACATCTTAGCTAAGATATTAATTTGTTGCTTATATTGTTTTTGTAACATGGTAATTTGTGAGTTAAATTTATTACCTGAAACCATATTCCAGTTCCACGGTTTATGAGGATTAGATTGAATGTAGTCTACTGTGGCATTTGGGTTACAAGATATGCCATCCCAACACCATGGTATATTAGGATTTGCTTCTACGTAATCCATTGTAACACTTGGATTACGGGAAATCCAGAACCATGAATCAATGATATTAGGAAGTGTTATAAGGTCATGTACTGTAAAGTTTGGATTTTGACACAACCCTTTCCAATTCCATGGTTTATCGGGATTTGCCTGTACGAATTCCTTTGTAACATTTGGATTCCAGGATAATTGTTCCCAATTCCATGGTATATCAGGATGTTGTTGAATGTAGTCCATCGTAACATTTGGGTTTCGAGAAATCCCAATCCAACTCCACGGTTTAGTAGGATTTGCATTAATAATATCCATAGTCATAGCTGGATTATATGAGATCTTAAACCAATTCCATTCTTGATTGGGGTTATCATTGATAAACTCCATCGTAAGATTTGGATTAGATGAGATGTTACCCCAATACCAAAACTTAGTGGGATTTGCTTTAATATAATCCATCGTAACATTAGGGTTATGCGATATACTAGCCCAGTTCCAAGGTTTATCGGGATTTGCATCTATGATACTCGTCGTTATACAAGGATTACAGGAAATTAAGTACCAATCCCATTTGTATACTGTATTAGGATTCGATTTAACCAATGTCCAAAATTTTGTCTGAATTAGCAATTTCTCTGCTTGAATTTGCTTCCTCAACTGTGTGCAAATACGCAGTTGTTGAAACATTTACAACAGTCAGGTAATATTATGTAATAATATCAATTTATAACATTAATAATATTAACTCACATAAACTAAATTAAATTGTAATAATCTAAGTAAGTGTATATTGTAAAAACATGTTGTTTATCATAAACAACAAACACATAAATAAGTAATATTGATATTATTAACATATGATAGTTAGTAGTTTAACTTTCACCATCTTTTCTTGTATAAAAGAAGACAAATACAAATAGAGACTTAAGTCAGATAAACTTATGTGTATACATAATTAGGAATTATGTAAATGTTATACAAATTAAAACTAAAATTGTAAATGTGGTAACATGTATAAGTATATTTAATATTACAAACAAGAGACGACTATAGTAAATTTGTAATAATTCTGTTACTGTTCTAATGTGTATAATACGTAATAGTCATTGTTAATAGATTTACATATTCTTTCAATGTCACCGTGTTTGGTGTAGTAGATCATGATCAAATAGTCATCACAGAATATCCACCTACTGGTCTCATCGGTAAATGGGTAATAGTTAAGTCCAATTAACTTGTTAGTTTGATTAATGTTATTATTATTGTTACTATTATTATTATTGTAATCTTTTGATATGTATGAAAACCACTTTACTTGTTTAAAGTGAACATCAACATGGTTTTGGTAGTATATGGCCTGTAATTGGTTGTTATTATCGTAATGGTAGTAATGTTTAAACTCATCGTTAATAGTTGGGTCCCAAGTTATAATCCAATTATTTGTCTCATGAACATCACTGTCAATGTACTGTACCAAACCCTGTTTGTAATCTACAGTAAGTTTTGTCTTGGGTGTATAGTTTCGTAACAAATGGTAATAACGATAGATGTAAGTAATATCGCCGTTGGAAATGGAGTGTACAATTTTAAACTTAAAACTTGTGTTGTCAACAAGTTGACCTTTTATGTATGAATATATACGTGATGAAGTATCACCAGTTATACCGTTGTAAGCTATACGTACAAATTTACCTTTTGGTAATCCTCGATTGAACTTTCCATATAATAGTATAGTGTTACCAACACTAACATTGTTTTTGTAAATGTAAATACCATGTAACTTTCCATTAACAATAGTACACTTAATTGTTGATATCACCTCATTATGATCATAAACATTATGTGTGTTACAATGACATGTTAATGTCACCTTATATTTATTATACTTATTGGTATTAGGTCTACCAAAGGTGATTTTCACCCCACACACTAACTTGTATTTCACAGGTCCAGTATTATGAAGTTCCTGTTCATGCTCCAAATGTGGTATTATGATAGTCTTTAATATGTTATTATTGACAATTAACAGTTGTAAACTAGTTTGATGACGACAGTCATAATTATCATTAGACCACACAACAGTAACCATTTTGTTTCTCCGAGAAACAAATATATTATTTTTAAACATAATAATAATGATACAAATACTTAATTATACAAATACTTAATTATACAAACTTCCTAAGTGATTTTGGTTCCATATAACATAATTATGTTATATACTTTTAATATGCAATTACCTGTTCCAAACCAAAAACATTTAATGTGTGCTAGTGTACACAGTTTTAATGTCTTTGTTTCCATAAACTACAACAAAATACATATTGTATGTAATTTTATATCTTCTTGTGTATTGTTTATAATGATACAGTGTGTTAGTATGTGTTTATAGTTACATTAAATATTTTTACATCCCCTCCCCTCCCCTGGTAAACAAAAGATATGTAGTGGGTATTACTATGGTACTGGTTGTATTTTATGTTTTAAACAACCACTAGTAGATGTTGAAGACAATTGTCATTCACCTTCTTAACATAAGAGATACTGTAGTAATACTAATATGATTATCATTGTATAATGATACAAAATATATAACTTTACAATCTTACTATTTTGGATATCAAATAATAACAATACTTATGAAATGTAAAAGTACAAGACATAACTGTTACAACAATAACAAGTATAGTTATGGTATTATTGTTATTTTTGTATTGACTAACACCAACAAAATAAAACCAACTTACTTGTGTTTATTCCTTTGTTGTGATAATAACATTGTTTACAAGTTGTACTTGTAAATTATATACATATATGATCTTGTTTATGTAAACCTTGTTGTGTTGTACATGTTTTTATACAAAAGATACTACTGTATTCATCCCACCGGTACTAATGTCGCTATCATTTGCATCGTTGATATTTTTGGTTAATGTTACAACTGTAGTTCCACATTTAAGATTGACATCAAGACGGCTTTCACATGATTTAATCTCGTGGTCAAACCAATGTACCCTCTTAGTACCATACCATGTGTACCGATACACAACATTACAACCCGTGTCACTATTACTATCAACAGGATAGACATTAAAGCAATGATGGACAACCACATCTTCAACTAATACATTAATCGATTTAATCTTGTAGTCTTTGAATTGTGGAACTTTACTGTAGAAGTTTTGATAGTCACTGTCTGTGATAGTATTGTACTTTTGACACAAAATTTTAAGCTCTGAACTCAACTCATTAGTCTCATAAATGTATGATGACAACTCATTAACAACAACCATCACTGGTGTAAAAATATTAGCTGCAAACGCCAACATTTTGTTGTTCATAACATTGTTTTATCAATTTTGTCACTATCACAACATATACATATACAGTTATATTAACAAAATAAAAATAAGTGTTAGATAACTGTGAGACCCAACTATTCATATTATAATTACAACCCAAAGTTGTATTTGTGTTAATTGTATGAGATATATTAATTACTGTATATTATTTATTTATTTATTTAACAATGTTGTACTCAATATGCAAGAAATATTAACTGTGTAAGTTTACTTATACATGCACAAGTATGTAATAACAAACACTACACCTGTTCATATTCATGTAAATATATACAATACAACAACAAATATAGGTTATTGTAACTCTTTATTTTCACTACACATTGTAATCCAAAATACAACATTACTACTCATAGTAATTAACATAACAAAAGTTATTGTTTTGACAACAAATACAATTAATATATGATATGTAACAATTACATATCTCTCAATGATAATAATCTTATAAACAATAATCTTATAAACAATAATCTTATAAACAATAATCTTATAAACAATAATCTTATAAACAATAATCTTATAAACAATAATCTTATAAACAATATATGTTGGATATAGTTTATGTTGTAAATATACAATGGTGGAAATTAGGTGGTGTAACTGACAGAGTTAAAATATGTTATAAGTTCGTTACTATACAAGTATGGAAAGTTAGAGGAGATTAAATCTTTACAACTGTTACAATAATATGTTTGTTGATAAACCAGGTTTATCATCTAAATGTTATTTATTTATAGTGTGTATGTATATATGTAGGTGTATATAAACACGAAGGGAGGATGGATGATGTGTTTTAAACGTTGGAACAGATGTTTTTGATACCAAGGATTACTTGATCTACATCATTCTCATAACCAATGGAGATACGCCATGTAACGGTGTTATTACCATTGACGTTATTACTTTGTGGCCAGGGGGGGGGAGTCAGTTCGAGATTCGGGATTACCAAAGGATGTTCTGTGTACGATATGTTTGCAGTTTATCATGGCGGTTAAGATTTTGTTCTTGGTTGTGAAACTTGTAATGGTAAACACACTAATCCACTGACGGTTGGGGGTGAAAGAACTTCTTACACAATCATGACTAGGGTGGACGGTTAAAGCTGGATGACAAACCCGTAATTTTGTTTGTTGTAGTTTCTCCAACACATTACGTGTGTTATCGTTGTGTTGAACCATACGTTGGTTTAGCGATGTCATAGCATCTAATACCAATTGACAGTTATAAGGACTAGTATGTAAGCCATTAACACGAATCCAATCTTCAAAACACATATGATGTGTATGGTCTCTTGACCAAATGGCACCTGCGATACAATTACCACTACTGTAGTACTTTGTTAGACTACTGACAACAATGTTTACTTCTGGTATCAACAATGGATTGAACACCCATGATGTAGTCCAGGTATTATCAACGACTGTGACAAGTTTGTTACAAAGCTTTGTATATTCTCATTCAGGTGAGAGAAGTCAAAGATGTTACTACTTTCACAAGTAAAACTTGTGAAAATGGGTTAGTGCATGATTCAACAAATAATAAGACATTCTTACCTTTAAGTTGTGTTTTGAATAATGTATCAACACTTGACATGTTCAACACATCAATGACATGATTGTTTAAATTATACCATTTAGCCACATTTTTAAACAATCGTGTAGTGTCACAATACAACTCCGATCCATACACTAATGTGTAATTGGAAGATTCCGATAGGACACCATGTAATACTGTGCTAATAGCCGACATACCACTACTGGTAACAACACAGTTACCACAGTTTAAATCTTGTGATAATTTTGCAACTAGTTTGTTTTGAGTGTCATGTTGAACATGCCCATATATCTCCTTCCCTCCAATGGTTGAGAAAACTAACTTATCCATTTGATACTTATTTACCACATAACATGCTGTTATGATAAGTAATCAATTTACACCTTTACATACACACAACATATTTTGTTTTAACACAAGTAGTTATTCTGTTACATACATATTACTCGTATAATCAACATTTATTACTATTTGTGTTAAAACACAATATGTTAAAAAATGGTAACTAGTAATATTTACGATTACCAACTATAGTAAATTACATACTGTATGTAACTTTATATTTTGCCATATCATATAGTTGTAATCAAGATACAACTTACTGTTAATACTCACCCAACACACAAACATATATTATTACAATTTATAGTTTATGTTTGTTGTATACGTAAACCACAAAGTAATCTTACTCTTTGGTATTTTAATAACATTAAATATATACTTATATGTAAGATGTTAATTGTTGTGTTGAATATAGTTTTAATGTTGGTTGGTATATAATGGAGATAAAAATTGTTTTGTCTTCTAACAAATACTACAATATGTAAAGTATATGTATATATATATATATATATATATATCCTCTTCTTGTTCATCAAACAACAAACATTACATGGTGTAGTGTTAATTGATATATTTACTAGTAAGGTGGAGTCATAATGTTAATTGTTAGGTTGTTAATTACTTATTACACATGTTACGATGTTAAACAAGTTGCATATCACAACAATGTTGGTTGGGAGAAACAAGTATTGTGTCTTCAAAGGTTCATGTATGGGGGGGGTTAATAGTAGTGATTGTAGGTTACAAATGTAAATGTAAACATAAACATTAGAAAGGTAACAAAGTAGTGAGGAGTTAAAAATAATAAGTAGATATAAAAAATACAGTAGAGATGACAAGTTTGGTAACCATGGAATGCGAGAAAGACAAGAAAAATAAGAAGGATAAGGAAGACAGTGTTGTGGTCTTCATCCATGGTTTTGGTAAAAGTTCAAGTGATTGGAATGTGTCGGATTATGGTAAGGTTATATCGATAGAAATGGGCGTTAAACAATATACTAACACAGTATTAGTTAACTTAAAGGATGATGACTATTTGACCCATATACAAGATACTTGTGACAAAATTGTATGTGTTAACAATCTGGTTACATTTAAACATGTTCATGTTGTTGCTCATTCATATGGTTGTTTCTATGCCATGGTCATGGCTGAAAAATACAAAACATTGGTTAAATCTTTAGTATTAATAGAACTGACAGTCAAAACACATAGTTACAAACTGTACTTACAAAGTCAACATGATATTATCTCTCAGGCTAAAGTAAACAATTACGATACCTTACCTGATGGTAGTAAAATACCCAATAAAACAGTCATCTCAACACATATTGCCATCAACAGTAAAGATACCAACATTGACTACATGACAACCCAATTCCAAAGATTGGAGTATTACAAAATGTGGACTAACAATAATACTCATAATGAACTTGTCTTGCATCCGTGTAAGTCACACATGTTACACTATCACGTACCTCACAAAATTATCTCATGTATCATTCGTTATGTGTGTCTATGAAATAAATATATCATGTATTAAACCATGTTACAAATACGATTTGTAAACTATACATATATTAACTATTATCATATCATATACCCATACTCATTAATAACCATTTTATGATATTGTTCTCATACACAAAATTCAATCCATACTTAGAATAAAGAAATAAATTTTATCCTTTATCTATTTCTCCCTTCTCCTCCTTCTCCTTTCTCCAGTCTCCCATATTCTTTATCTCTCTGTCTGTATTTTTTTCTCTTATTTATTTTTATATTTTCTTAACTACATATCTATTTACTACTTCATTATCACCCTTCCCTCCTTATCTACATGTATATTAAATTAACAATTACAACTCTAAATTGTAATATAATAAAAATAGTATTGATAATAATTAATATATGTTTTGTGTTATGAATAACAATAATTGTTGTTATAATGATGAAATGTGATTATGATTATAATTGTAATCTATAACTATAAATATGAATGTGGAAAATTAAAGTATAGTGAAATATTATAAGTTTAACAATAATTTTATATGTGTGAAATGAGTTCATCCACTTCAACTAATTTAACACAGCGTAGTGAAAGTATGGGTGGTAGTATAGGTGGTAGCAATAATTGCGTCATGGTGGAATTGGGTGGTGAGGTTAATCCACCATCTAACTATACCATAAGAACGACATTCCTTAATAATATTAAAGTATGTTATGAAAATAAAGATTTTGACAAGGTTAAAGTTCTTTTGGGTAGCCCAGGTTCCCTTATTAAAGGTGTAATTGACTATGAAGAATTTAAGATGTTCATTAGACTATTATGTCTTGATGAACAGTATGATATATTGTGGTATTTAATATCTAACATTAACTTCGATATAAATAGTAGTTGTATATATGTTGAACAGTCACCTGGTGATTATGATGATTACAATGTTGATTACAATAATGATCACAATGTTGATCAAAACAAAGATTATAAAGTTAACATTCGGGAATATGTACCACCTGAATATGGTAAGCACGATTTATCTATATTACAATTTGCTGTTAAATGTCATGATGTAACTTTGTTAAAATTATGTTTGAACAGATCAGACATTAACATTGACATGGCTGGTGTTATTTTTGGCATCCTCAAACACATGGATATGGTACAATGTGTGTTAAACCATGAAATATATAAAATTGTAGAAAGTGGGTCTTGGATTGCAACAATTAATATCATGATTAAAAAACACATCATTCATAAGGATGTTGTTAAAATGTTGAGAGACAGTGGTAAAATTTGTTCCTGGTATGAATAGATACATTACTAACATATATATAACAATTATGTATAAAATATGGTAAACTAAATAAATAAAAAACAACACATTGTTGTTTTACAATCATATAATCATACATTATACAATCATACATTATACAATCATACATTATACAATCATACATTAATTCAATATGTGTGAATTTTTGTATTTAGAATACAAAGACATTTAACCTAATATACATATGTTTGTATGTTTATATGTTACTTAACGACATGTATATACTCTATAATTATATTATAAAGTATCATATAAATAATATTAGATAATAAATAATAAGAATAAGATGTTATGTAACAATCTCTTTTATAACTTAACTATCTATCACATGTGATAGATATGTTCAAAAGAGATACTTTTTTGACTTAATATTACAATCTTTAATTGTAATTTTATACTGGTAGTAACACATGATATTTGTGGTTCGTTAGATACACAGATTTTATGTAATTATACTAACATGGATAAAGATCGTTAATGTAAAATTGTCTCTTTACTCTTCCTCTTTTCTATCCCTCCTTCTCTCCATACACAAAGATCACACTGATAAACATAAATCATACCAAAGGATAATAAATGTAATAATTGTTGTTATATTAACATTTGTCAATCAAACATATATTTGGTAGATTTCTTAAATTTACCAAATTGTAATAAATATATCTTTGTTATGAAAACCAAGTTTTACTTTTTACAGCAATTTTAATATACTTCAGTAAATTTAAGAAATTTACCAAATATATGTTTGATTGACAAAATTTGTTACTGTTCAAAGATGTTAATGTAAGGTGTATTGTGACATTACAACATTATGTGTAAATACATACCATTATGGTGTAATTGTCATACATAATTATTATTATGAGATATATTTACATTGGAATAGATACATAATTATTTATTTGTAATTGTATATTAATATAATTACAGTGTGTCCGTGGATAGAGCTGCCTACACA
>Ga0302300_1001342_pt1 | contig 14155 bp, 10 predicted proteins | sample III_Palsa_E1_1_FD_198756 | JGI IMG/M metagenome (GOLD analysis project Ga0302300, IMG submission 198756) | Peat permafrost microbial communities from Stordalen Mire near Abisko, Sweden - III_Palsa_E1_1 | ecosystem: Environmental > Terrestrial > Soil > Palsa > Peat permafrost | place: Sweden... | reverse complement strand
TTATTTGCTGGGTTTTTAGAATCTGCTATTTTTTTCTTATCGTTCAGTTGTTGTTGTTTTTGTTGTTTTTGTTGTTTTAATGCTAATTCTATATCACTATTTGTTAAATTACTAAAAGCAAGCGAACATGACACTGGAGGCATCTTTATTTGTTTTTCTATTAGTTATAAATATAAAAAAATTAAATTTTTTACAATTTGTTATAACAATTATATTGATTATAAGAAATGATTAACGAACGTAAGAGATCTAAAAAACGTCTTATGTTTTCAACTAAAAGACCTCGAACCGATTCTATTAATTCTATTAATTATCTAACAAATTTTGATGAAGATTTATTAGCGGATGAATTAGAACGAATACCAACACCTACAACTCAACTTCATTATGATCTTTCTAGACCAGTATCTAGACCAATATCTAAACCAATATCTAAACCAATATCTAACAGAAAAATTGATAGAGATCATGGAGGTCGATCACTAAGTAGTCTTAACAAACGGAGAGAAAGAGATAGAGAATCTCGAATAAGAAAAGCAAACACATTTGAAGAATTAAAACGCGAAAATGCTGAATTACGTCAAAGTAATGCCGAATTACGTGCTAGATTGGCTAAATACGAAAGTTAGTTTAGTTAAAAATTATCTAGGATATCATTAAAGAATTTCTAACCAATTATGTCATTACCTAACTCTCTAATTAAAAATTATAACCCAAATTCCAGACCCAATCAAGATTACGGTTTCCTAAATAATGCTAAAAATGTTAATAATTCAGTATCATCAATGTACGGAGGACCAAATCCTTACCAAAAATTTCAACCCGTTCCCCAACTAGTTATAGGTAATGGTTATAATCAAACATTAGCGCCCATAAATCCGTTAAATCAACAATTTAATACAGGTTTTAACCCTGCATTTTATGCAAAATATCCAACAAATAACAAACATCTACCAAATCCTGTATCTTATGCAGCAAATATTAGGAATGTCGGTAATTATGGAGATAATGTCGTTAATAATCAATTAGCAACTACTGGTATTGCACTTCGAGAACCAACTAACGATAATCCTTTAATGAACGTTCCAATAAGTGCTTATAATCAAAAACCATTATATAATGATTATGATAGATATTTAGAAGGAGCAGAGCCAAATACTTCAAATAATGAAACTCGTTCTTCCGTAGAAAAGTCATTTGTTTCTAAATTATTTCAAAATGCAGGTGATATGTTATTTGATAGAAATAATTCACAACGTCAGTGGTTTTCAGAACCTAATGGATCAGTCCCTAACGATCAAACGGCATATGCTGAAAGTCTTTATGGTAATGATTATGTATGTAAATCAGGGTCTATATATATGAGATATGGCGTGCAATATACTGATGATTCTTTACGATGCACTGGAAATGATGTTTCTACACCTACAAATATGGGAAAGATCTAAGGCTTAATAAAGGTTTTTTTAAAGGTTTCTTAAAGGTTTCTTAAGGCTTAATAAATTAAGTCATAAGGCTTAATAAAGGTTTCTTAAATATCTCTAAGTTATTGGTAAAATAGATCTACAATTTGGACATGTTTTATTCCATTGTTTAATACATCGATCATCATACAATTGTTTGCATATAAGACATCTAATAAGTTTTTTATTTGTCATAAATTCAAAACATATAGGACATTCTTTATCTGAGTTATATTTAGTTGAATCTTTAATTTTACCATTCGCATAATAAATTATACCTTCATATATATTATTATTTGTAATAATACCTTCAAATTTATCACCATTTGAATAATATATACCTTCATATATATTATTCTTAATAATACCTTCGAATTTATTACCATTCGCATAATAAATTATACCATTTCTGAAGTTATTATTATGACAAATACCTTCAAATTTATCACCATTCGCATAATAATAGACACCATCACATATATTATTTTTATAAATACCTTCAAATTTATCACCATTCGCAAAATAATATACACCATCTTTTACATTTTTTTTACAAATACCTTCAAATTTATCACCATTTGCATAATAATATACACCCTCTTTTACACTCGTTTGTCCCATAATGAATATTTATTATTAAAAATCTAAAGGTCCTCAAAAATTTGTTATAAGACTAACGGAATTAGTCATAAAGTAAATTAAATAATTCCGAAGAATATTTAATTTATTTTCAAAAATTTATAATTTATTTTTAAGAAACCTTTAAGAAACCCAAACCCAAACCATTAACAAACTTTTAAACCCTATTCATCTTCCTCATCTTCCTCAGTAGTAGCATTAACAACCTTTTTCTCTTTAACTTCTCGAACCTTAATAGCAGGTAGTTGTGCTTCATTTGGAAATTTAATATTGAATGCAACACGCTCAGTTTCATAACGCACTAGATCCGCACTAGCTTGATCTTGAAAAACTTTGTAAGCAATCGGATCAGCCTTAATAGCAGCCCATTGTGATTTTTTTTCATCAGTGCTCAATTTAGATCCCTTAATAGTTCCTTGAAAATATTGATAGGCTGATCTATGTTTCATAGGAGCATCTTTATGACGAGGAGCAGCAACTTTCTTAAGAAGGAAATCCTTGCATTGTTTTGGAACACGACCACGGTCATTTAGTAGTTGCACTAATTCATCATGAGAAACTGGCTTATCGTGAAAATGCTCCTCAATGATTTTTAGCGTTTCATTAAAAGAAGCAGCAGAAGTTAAAGATTGCTTTTTAACAGTTTTAGAAACTTCTTTAGTTTCGTCAGAAGAAGATTCATTAGAAACCGCAATAGCCTCTGCAACAACAGCCTTTACATCAACAGGTTCCTTAGTAGATTTACGAGTATTTTTAGGCTTATCGGTAGTAGCGGCCTTAGACTTAGGTGCCATTAAAGTTTTAAAGTTTTTTTTAAGTTATACAAAAGATTTAGGGTTATTGGGTGCCTTATGAAGCAGCGCTAGACTAGGGTTAATCTGTTTTTGGTTTTCCTAGAACACTATTTTATTTAACTTTTACAAAGTTCCCTAATTATTAAAATGTTTTAAATAAATCGAAATAAACTTTTAAGACTTAATTTATTAAGCCATAAGACTTAATTTATTAAGCCATAAGACTTAATTTATTAAGCCATAACAAACTTTTAACGTTTTTTAACAGATCGTTGTCTTCTGGCTATTTGTTTTTTACTATTTTGATATGGGATATCACTAATTGCTTTTTCAAGAACTACTACATTTTTTGATACTTTAATAACTGGTTTCTTATCACTTAAGAACAAAGAAATTGGTATATTTGATATTTTATTAAATTTATCTTCATAAATTTTAGACATCTCTGGCCATGACGCGCTAGTGATATTCGGTAATAATTTTGAGATATCTCGATCCTTATTTAGATACAATTGTTTTAATAATTTAGGATGTATAGCCGCTTTTTCAGCAATTCTTATAATATTTTCATCTTGTTCTTCTTTATTGAGACCAATAACCGCTCTAGAAACTTTATCTAATGCTGTTTGTAGTTTTTTCTGATACGTCTTAATGACATTATTATTTTTAGCAGCAATTCTATTAGTTAGGTAGGTAGCACCTTCAATATATTTAATCGGTTTTACGTTATCCATATGAAGGCTAAAAAGGACATCATCTTTTTCGATAGCAACATCCCTTAGTAGATCTTCGTTAAAACACGGCTCTAACCGATTTAAGTCAAAATTATATACAAATGCAGCACGTCTCGCAAGATTTGAAGAAACTGTTTTCGAAGAATGTAATTCATCATTTACAATATTAATACTAAAGATATCACTTCCTTTATTAGTATATTTTGAACCAACTTCTTTAAATGCATAAGGACTTTGACTAATTTCATCTATATATTCACACGAATTATTATTAGATATCGATAAATAAGTAGTTTCAGTAGTTGTCTTTAATTGACCATGTTTATAAGTTTCATATTGTTGATATGAATCTCCCATATAATAAATGACATCGTCTAATGTGATATGTATGCTTGTAATAGAGATCTCTTTCATATTTTTTCTTAATAATAATTCTTCAATTTGGTCAGAATATTCCTTAATATCATCTCGATATTGAGAATCTTTAAGTTTTATTAATTCGTTTTTATATAAAGTCATTGTTTCAATTTCTTTATCAATATCTAGAACTCTTGACCATCGGTAAATTTGATTTCCAGAAGTATCTGATACTTGCTCTAATTGAATATTAAATACTTCTTGTAATACTGTTTTTAAGTATCCTAAAAGATCGTTAGACTCGTTATCATTAGAAAACTTTGAGATTTCATTCATATTTTTTAGAAGAGATCCATAAGAAATATTAGTTTGTTTAATAGAGGAAACTTCAGTTATAGTTTGTTGTTTAATAATATTAGGAACAGTATTAGGGTTTAATGCGTTTGTTTTATCTTCATATGTATTAATGGTTTTTTCGATATATTTCTTTTCAATTCGGTAATAGTTTTTAAATTTCTTAGAAATATTGTTAGGATCAATATCTAAAACAATTAGGCCCAATTTTAAACATTTCTTAAAATATTCTTCATAAAGTTCTAAATCAATTTCAAATTCTTTTTTAGTTTGTAAATTTTTCTTTTTAAGAATAGAATCACGATACATATCATCAAGTTCTTTTTGAATTTTAGGTGTCATTATTAAATTTCCTGATTTCATTCGAAGATCCAAAAAAGTTTTATATTCTTGATCTGTCTTAAAATCTTTTCGCTCCTTTTTAAGAACTTTCGATAATTGTTGTTTATTCTTTGCAGAATCCACTAATTTATGCCGAAATTGTTCAAGATTTCTTACCAATGATAATTTATAATTAATAAATGCGGCTGATTGGGTATTATTAGACTTTTTTAATTTGTCCGCTATTAATTTTTTAACCTTTGATACATTTTTATTCCAAATTTTTCTATCATCTGGATCTAATGGCATCCAGCGAAATACATCACGATCTTCAGAAATATCATATTTTTCTTCACGACCAGTTATAAATTCTTTATAACGACCAATTAAATTGCTATGTAAATCAACATCACTTTTTAGAAAACTATAAGCGCCTTTTTGTATGACATCGTCATAGTTATGACTAATAACGTCATAGTTATGACTAATAACGTTGGTGTTTGTCTGATCATAATTAGAACCCGATATTATATATTCGTTGGTATCTTCTAAATCAATTAATCGTTGTCCTTTTGATAATGTAGCAATATCTTTTGTATATTTTTTAGGATCTTTGGGAATCCATTTACTAAAATTATCAAAAGAAGCCTTAATTTTTTTAATATTTCTAGCACCAATTTTAACAGTGTATGTTCTATTATAAATTGGATCCGCAAATATTAATTGAATATAATAATTACTTATAACGATATTCCCTTTTGAAATATCAAATAAAAATGGTCTTTCTTCCGGAGACATTTCGAAATATCTTGAAGATAAATAAGCAGACATTGTGCCGTGCCTAATATGTTCTTCAATTTCAGGTTTTAACGCTTCATCAAATACTGGTTTATTATTTTGATACCTAATTGGAACTGGATAAGTATCAGTTTTATCAAAATACGCTAGACGATATTTCATAGTTCCATCTGGATTGATCCCTAATGGAGATACAGTTTTTTCGATAAAATTATTTGAAGTTTTCGAATTTTTTGAAGAAATCTTATTAACAACAAAATCATAGTAATTACCAACAAGATGATTATTTTTATCTTCAAAGTTAAAGATATCTTGGAGTTTTATTGCGTCTTTATTTAACGACGTTAATAAAGTTTTAAATTGATTAATAAATCGTTCTTGGTTTGTTATAAGTTTTTGTTCGATTTTTATAAAAGTATTTAATTGATCTAGAGTAAATTTAACATAAATTCGTTTAGGAGATAATTGCGTTAATATTGCGTTTAGCATACTGGCTTTATTTTGGATATCTTGTTCTTTATCGTTAGTAAATTTAGATAAATAATTTAAATCTTCTATATCGTATTTTTTTAAGGTTTTTGCGATAGTTGTATTAAATTCATTTAAATCAGGAAGATAACCACCAATTAAATATCCCCCTGAAACCGGTATAACAAATATTCCTGACATTGCTAATGAAAATGAAATTCGTTCTTGAAAATAAGGTCTAATACATCTTAATTTTATTCCATCACTAAAGTTTTCTAAACGATCATCCGTAATCTTTTTTGGTAAAGCAATTTCAAATTTTTCTGAAACAACTTCATTAATTTGATTAATTAAACTTAAAAATTTTGGACTAAGATCTTTTAGAATTAATTTATTAGGATCATCGGCCTTCGGATCATCTGCCTTCGGATCATGATTATTATTTTTAATTAAAGTTTTTTTATACTTATTTGTAGTTGCTGTCATATAATATTTAGCGATTTTTAGTTGAATATTCAGGATATCATTGTTAGATTTATTGTTTAACGAATTTTTGATATCTTCAACTAGTGAGCAAAAATTATTAGTTTCTATTGATGATAGATCTCTTGATCCAGACATAACCAATTTTGTAATATTTTTACTATATTTAGTTTCTTCTTCTCGCCCATGCATCATACCATAAATAATTGTATTAATTAAATTAGTGTATTCGTTAAATGATTCTGTCATTAGGTAGCAATATTCTTCGATAATATGACTAATTCCTCTATTAGTCGTATCTGCAATATTTTTCGAATTACCAAGATCAAGACATCTTTTAACAAGGACATCTAACTTCTTAACATTTTCGAAACGTTGCGACCAATGAAGTTTTGGTTTTTTAGCCGTTATTATTGCCATGATTAGAGATTCTTTTGTTTCTTTTGTTTCTTTTGTTAGAGGGCTTGTTAATTCCGGAAACTCTGTTTTTATCATTTCTATTGACATCCCATTTAATCGATTAAATAGTTCTAAATTATCGTCAGAAACGTGATAAGTATCTGAAAAATTTGCTAGAACTAATTGTTTTATCGTTAATGAACCACTAACAACATTTTCGATAATTCTAGGATATTTCGTAAAAATATAACAAATTTCATTAATTTTATCGATATATTCAAACATACGACTAATAGCGGAATTAGTCATAGATTGTTTTTTTGTTAGTTTAATTTCGATAACTTTTTGTTCGATGTCGCTAGTTATTTGATTTATTAGATCCTCTGTAATTGTAATCTTAATATTATTCATTAAAGATTTTTTAAGTTTTGATACCTGTTCTTTTCTATGAATATTATTAGTGATCTTGGACTGATTATAAGATTTGATATCTTGTGAAACTTGTTTATAAATATTATTAACATCGGCGTCATTTAAATACATCGTAATATATTTAATTTTTGATACATAATTATTTAAAATAAATAAATTTGGTCCAGTTTTTTTTGATGATATCGAATAATTAGTAAATAGGACACGTCTATGAGCATCTAAATATTCCTTAAAATCCGTAAAAACAACTGTTTGTCTTTTATTATTTTGTTCTAGGTAAATATTAGCGGTCCATGCATAATATCTTTCAGTGCTTAAAATAGCATCTTTATTGGAAAATGGACCCGATTTTTCGTTGATAATGTCGTATTTTTTTGAAGCAATATCAATGACTTTTACTCTATAATCTGGAACTCTTTCGATGTTAGATTTTGTTATAGAGATTTTATTAGCATTTATTATTGATCTTTGATCTTGATCATGATCATCACTAACTAATGCAAAACCATATTTTAGTGGTCTAAGATATAAATCATTTAAATTTTTATTCATTTCAAAAGATCCTATACGCGCTTCGATAAAAACTGTATCAGTTCTCATATATTCATCGTCTTCCATTATGTCTGCTGATTTATCTGAAGACCAACCCTCAATAATATGTCTGGATCCCGATAACATATTATAAAATTCTTTGATATCCAATGAAGGTTTTAAATTATCAAATTTATCGGATTTATGACTAATTTCGCTATTAGTCGTATCGTTAAGAATATCCTGATACATTTTTTCATATTCGATATCTTGATAAACGATATGTTTTATTGACATTTTTTTAGCGAGTTCGATAAGTCCATATTGAAATAGACTAATTAGTGGGTCGGATATGATTTTATTTTCTTCGATTTTGTTGTTAGACACGTTAGAAATTTTTCGAATAATAAAATAAGAAGACATCGAAACTAATTCAAGACCAAGTTTAGAAGCCCATTGACGTAATTTAGTTTCTTCTTGATAAAAAGTTTTAATACTTAATGCTGGTTCGATAATGGCTAATGAAGTTTTAGTGATATGATGAGTATGTTGAGTTTTTAGGATATCTATATTATGTTCTTCGATAAGGGCTGAATCTTGCATAAAAACTGAAGCAATATCTAGATTTAATGCTAAAACTTTACCCTTTTTATTATTAACCATTACCGATGATCCGATAACGATTTCTTGATTTATTAGAGGGCTTGTTAAAGGAAGTTCATTGAATTTTTTATTAACAAATTGTTCGTTATTAATTTCTCGAATAATAATATTTTTTGCATAAAGTCCTTCGATATAACCCTTCATTTTATTATCGAGATCTGTTTTTGAAATATCCGAACGTGTCCCTAATTCTTCTGATTGCAATTTTTGAAGAGCATTTGTTAGTTCTGGATTATTTCCAAGTAAGTCCGTTAATGATTTTTTTAATGAAGTTTGTTTTTTTAAATTATCAAGTAGTCTTCTTTTATCAGATGGATCTAATACTTCGAGATCAATATTTAAATCCTTTGATAAAGCCATTAATTCATCGACAGTTATCTTTTTAACTTTTATAAGATCTTTATCTTCTTTATCAACAAGATCAATATGTTCTTTAACAATTATAGAAGGATCTATGTCATTAGTCATGCCAATGATGTCATTAAGATCTCTAACATTTATCTCGATTTGTTCTAAAAGTTCATCAATTAAATTTTTATAAGCATTATATTGTTCCGAAACATTTTTAATCTTAATAATACTTGGTTCCAGTTCTTTAATAAATTTCTTCATTTTATCCGAAATTTCTCGTAATTGTTGTGTTGTAATTGGTTGTTCAGCCAAAGATCTTTCAATAAAAATTTGCTTACATTTGAGAGTTATTATTTCCAATAAATTTGATTTAGTGTATTTTTTCAAATTTAATAAAATATTTAACTCTTCTTTAGTTTCTTCTAATAAAATAAGTGGATCGATATCTGTATCAAATTCGTCGATTTCTTCAATAGTTTCAATGGTACCTGTGTCAGAATACTCATCTGAATCTAATTCATTATCGGACATAAATTCTTTATTAATACACTATATATTTTAAAATCTAGTGTTTGTTTTTTTTTGAAAACTTTTTGGAAAATCCAAAGATTTTTTGAAAAGTATTTAGAAATTAATTAATTTTTAATTTAAAATAAAGAAATTTTACTTTATTATATTTTAAAGTGTCAGACAATTTATTAGACCATTTATAAAATTTATATTGGTTATTAATTTTTAAAGTTTGCCTAATTATTTCTAAAATGGCTTGACGAGGTCTTGGATCTCTATTTAAACCAAAATAATCATATCTTTGATAAAAATCATCAATATCTGTAAAAATGTTGGTAATTTTTCAACTACAATCGATTCTATATATTCTTTATCATCAATTGCTTTTTGTTTGACACTTTGTTTGACACTTTCTCGACGTCTTTTAGATACTTCTGAAAACATGTTGAGTTTGTTAGAGACACTTTAGTTTCGTTAGAGATACTTTAAAGACACTAAATAGTTAGTTGTAACCATGGTTTTACATTACATAATGCTTCTTTTTTAAAAAAGATAGAAATTTCTTGTTCTGTATATCTTAGACTAAAATGAATTAGTACAAAAATTATATGCAAATTTTCTAAAATATAAGGTTTAAGCGATTTCCAATGTATGTGTTTCTTTTTAAGAGATTGTTCGTAATCATCGTCGTATAAAAATGTACATTCGATCATAATTATGTTATATTTCAAGATATTTGGATTACTTTTAAATACATTTATAGTCGTATCCCAAACAAATGCAATATTGCGTTCATAACTGGTTTGAGTAATTTCAATTCCATTTTTTTTTAATTCAACAAGTTTTTTACTATTTCCTTTAAATTCAAAATATTCTTCTTTTAGACGTTGTTTTTTTGTTGATATTCCATATGCAACAGTAGGAACATCGTGTGTACATGCAAATACTTCAATTCTAATATGTGTATTATTAGCATTGTAATCAAATACATCTAGTCCTTTTACTGGAAAATATTTTGCAGTTGTACCTTTAAAATCAGTTGCATAATTTGCAGAAAACATTGCATTAATATAATTTTGTAATCTTACTTTAGATTTTTCATGAATAAAAATATCAGAAAGAGAAGAATTCTCATTTTGATCTATTAATGTTAAAGGGATATTTGCAATATGGTCTGCATGACAATGCGTAATTAAAATAGTTTTAGGATTTCCACTCTTTTGAGGACCTGCATCTATCATTATATCAAGATGTTTAATGTAAAACCCGGTTCTATAACAAGCTCTGGAATATCCAATAATATCCCAGGGTGTTCCGGGAATATTCCAAACTGGACCAGACCAGAATGATTCAATGGTATTGTCCATTTTATAAAAAAATTAAAAATTTTAGTGATAAACTGTAAAATAACTGGTCTATCACTTTTAGGGTTTATTTAAATTTGTTAGAAATTAATTAAATCTGGTGGAGAATCAGTTAGTCTTTTTGAAATTTTAAAGGCCCATTGTGGATCCATAAATAGCCAAAAATTATTAGCGATACATTTTGGAGGTATGTCGCTTATGTCGCTTATATCGATTATTTGAGGATCATTTTTAATCTGTTCATTAACGAATTTAAGGGCATTAATAACTTTTTCACTATTATCAGAAGGTTTTAGAATATTACTTAAATCATCCATAAATTTATCCTGATTATAATGAGGTTTTCTACATTTGGCAGAAGGTTTCTTAAAATCTGGATAATGAAGATTTAAATATTTAACGACATCTTCGCAAATTCTTCTAATTCCGTTATTACCATTATTAATATAAATTTCGGAAACTGGAACAGATTTATTAATATTTTGAAAATCAATATTAACTAAAGAAAAATCATCAAGAATGTAAAATTTAACATAGGGATTAAATGATGGTTTTTGACACTTATACGCTCTGGCTGCTTGAAATCTATGCATTCCATCATAAATTTCAAAGTCGTTATCTAAATTTCGAACAATATAAATAATTCCTGGAATCATTTCATATGCTTCTTTACGATACATTTCAACAATTTCTTCAACGCGTTTCTGATCAATCATGCGATTTCCTTCCCAAATTTTTAATTCAGTGAGGACATCATTTAGATGAACCATAACAAATCTTTTATTAGCGCATATACGATATCCACCTTGTTTATTAGTAATTTTATTCATAGTTTGTTGGGATTTGTTAGAATTTGTTAGGGATTTTTATTTTTTATTTATGACTTAATTAATTAAGTCTTAAAACTTTTATATAAGTCTTAATAAATTAAGACATAAATAAATAAAATCGCTAATTTTCTAAAATAATTTAATAAGTCTTAGAAATGTGGTCCAGAACGCCTATAGCCCCTACTAAACCTGATTTTAAGATCTCATATGATAATGTTATGAAGACTTTAATACAAAATTATAAAGAACCTAATTATCGTCAAGCCGCGATACCAATTGAGAAATCAGAACTCTATGATGAAGTTATTTATGAAATTATTGATATAAATAGCGAAAGAGATTATTGTTGGTCTATGAAATTTAATAACGTGCTTCAAGAACTCAAAGATTCTGTCTATATGATTGAACAATATGGGTTTAAAATGAGACCATTTATTTTTATGGATTTTAAGATCTATAAACACGAAAATCATTTATTAGATTTTATTAGAGGAATTTCTATTTTTGATATGTTTGCGATGTGGTTTATAGTTAATAAAATTGTTGAGAATTGTTAAAAAAACAAATTTATAAAAACCCTACTTACCTAACAAGAAAGTCTATAAAATGCCTAGCCAAGGTCAGGGAGGGAGATGATTGGGATTTTATAGATTATATAAACGTTATCGGGGTTTTATCGATGGTCTTATTTTGCATATTGTATTCTTTTTTAAGTTTATTCGTCTTTATTAGGTGGTTATGGATTAAACTAAGGAAAAATAAAGAAATTAACTCTGAAGAAATTCTTAGATCTTTAGCAGATGCTTAAGGCAAAACCCCATTTAATAATTTCTTTGGAAATTTAAAACACTGATTATTTATTAGAAAAATTTTATACTTATTTATAAATGAGACTTAAAACTGAATTATATAAAAAAGAACAGGATGTTATAGTTAGTAAAATCATAAATATTTTAAATCTAACTGACAACACAACAACTTTATATGAAATTGATTTAAATAAAAATAAAATTATGGAACTTATACCAGATATTAGAAAATATTTTTCTTTTTCAAGTATAACAGGTGCTTCTAAACCTCGAAATTTAGAGAGACCATGGCTATCTATTATTAAACAAATATTAAAACCTTATTATTCGATTTCAAGTCAGGATTATAGAATTTATAAAGACAATAATGAAGTCATAAGAACTATAATTTATAAATTTACAAAAAAATAAATGCGTTAATTTTTATAAAATAAAAATATTTATATTAAGTAAAATGAAGAAAAAGAAAGAACCTGATCCTAATATCGTTCATACAGATTTTTTTAAGTCTGTTAAAGTGCCATTACAACATATCATTAAAAATCCTGAGATTAATATTAAAAAGATTTATGATAAGGTTGTTATGGCTAATAAAATAGTTTCTAATACTCTTATGTTTATGAAATTATATATTTTATACTATTTTAAAGTACATAGTATATTACCGCTTATAAATAAAGAGTTTATCAATTCTTGTATGAAAATTTTATGTACTCCTAAAACATCTCAAGGTAGAAAACCTAAACAAGAAACTAAAGATCTCAAGGACACCCTTATAACTTTCTACAATGAACATTATAAACCTCTAATTGTAGAAGACATACTAGAATATACTCACATGAATAGTATTTTAAATTATCTGACTATTGATATCATTACAACGTATGAAAACAATATTAAACTACATTATTCTAAATATGTTGAACGTTATGTTAATATTATGTGGAAAAAGAAGTTTTTTATTGATAAAATTAGAAGAATGAACATTACCTCAAAAGAAAAAACTAGTAGAATTTATAGACTTACTAATCAACTTAAAAAAATTAAAAATGATTTATTAACTGTCGAAGATACTAAAATGACGTCTTTTAGTTTTTACCACAAATGGATTATTAAACAAAGAACTCTTATTAGACCTAATAAAGTTTTTGCTAAAAATAATTTATTTTATGATATTGAATGTGATCCTTTTGATTACCTACCTAATATGATGTTTATGATGTCTCACTTAGAATCCGAAGATTTGAAAATGTTTAACGTATTTCCATTAAGATCTGAAATTGTTCCTAAACATCTAACTTTAGACACTACTACGTTAGTACATCTAATGATGACTAATAAACAAGGTGTTAAGAGTGATTATTTGTTTGAAGGTAATCTAAAGAGAAATGAAGATAAAATATGGGCTTTTTTCTTTAGAACAGAAAGACAATGTTTTAAAAAGAATAAGTATTCGTTTCATCATATGATAGAAACAGATGGTGTATCTTGTTCTATTCTACTAATGAGGAAAGATTTAGTCGGTCTTAAAAAATTACCAAAACAATTAAATAATAATGAATTATATTTAGATCAAGAAAATAAAGAACTTTTACAAAATAAGAAAATTATAGCCATCGATCCGGGTTTATGTGATTTAATTTATTGTACCGATGGTTCTTCTAAAGACTCCAAAACATTTAGATATTCCCAAGATCAAAGAAGAAAAGAAACTAAATCTAAAAAGTATAGTAAAATCATTCTAGAATTTAAAAAGGAAATTATTAATGGTCTATCAGTTATAGAACATGAAACAGAAATGTCTAATTATAATAAAAAGACATTGTCTATAAAAAAATTTAAAGAATATATACTT
>Ga0302300_1001338_pt1 | contig 14167 bp, 8 predicted proteins | sample III_Palsa_E1_1_FD_198756 | JGI IMG/M metagenome (GOLD analysis project Ga0302300, IMG submission 198756) | Peat permafrost microbial communities from Stordalen Mire near Abisko, Sweden - III_Palsa_E1_1 | ecosystem: Environmental > Terrestrial > Soil > Palsa > Peat permafrost | place: Sweden... | reverse complement strand
ATGAACGCCGCCCGTCATGCCACCGGGCGGATGGAAATCATCACCCTGCGGCACAGTTATTCCGGGCGATCGCTGCAAACCCTGGCGGGCTGCGGGCAGAGCACCTGGAAAAAATTACCGCCACTGGTGCCGGGGATTCATCATGCCCATGCACCGTATTGTTATCGTTGTCCGTTTCATGCCCCGGGGCCGCACGCCTGTGGATTGGAATGTGCCCAGGATTTGGAAGAGCTGATTCAAACCGAAACCAGCGGGGAAATCGCGGCGTTCATGGCCGAAACGATCATCGGCTCCGGTGGTTTCATCGTGCCGCCGGCGGGATATTTTGAGCGGGCAGTTGCTATCTCCAAAAAATATGGCGGGTTATTTATCTGCGACGAAGTCCAGGCAGCGTGGGGTCGCACGGGCCAGCACTGGTGGGGCATACAGCATTGGGATGTGAAGCCGGACATCATGGTCAGCGCCAAGGGAATGGGCAACGGCGCTCCCGTGGCGATGACGATTGCGACGCCGGAAGTTGCCGACAAATATCCCGGCATCACCTTTGCCACGTTCGGCGGCAACCCGGTCTCCATGGCCGCGGCAATGTCCACGATTCAGGTGATTGAGGAACAGAACCTGCTGCAGAATTGCAAAATCGTCGGAGCGTATCTCGGCGAGCGGTTCGCGGCACTCAAGGAAAAACACGCCATCATCGGCGATGCACGGGGCCTTGGCATGATGCAGGCCCTGGAGCTGGTGACCGATCGGCAAAGCAAGCAGCCCAGCCCGCAGGCGGTTGCCAAAGTGTTTGAGGAAACCAAACGTCGCGGCGTGCTGATCGGCAAGGGGGGCGTGTACGGCAATGTCATCCGGACCGGGCTAATGCTCAACGCCGGCAAGCCGCAGGTGGATGAATTGGTGGAAGCGCTCGATGCGGGATTAACGGTAGCCGCTGCGTGAGCAAATTTATGCGGGGCGGGCGAGTAGTGCTTCCAACTTCTGCAAATCGACCGGCTTGACCAGGTGATGGTCAAATCCTGCCTCTTTTGATCGGCGTTTATCATCCTCCTGCCCCCAGCCGGTCATCGCCATCAGCACCACGTCCCTGCCCCATGCTTCACGGCGAATGCGCTTTGCCGCTTCGTAGCCATTGAGATTCGGCATGCCGATGTCGAGAAGAATCACCTGCGGCTTGAATTCCGCCGCGGCTTTCAATGCCTCGGCGCCATCGTGAGCGACATATGTTTCGTTGCCCATGATGTTCAACAGCTTGGCCATGCTTGTGGCCGAATCACGATTGTCATCGACGACGAGAATCTTTCGCCGAGGGCTCGAGATGTGACGCGCGGCGATAGCAGAGACCGCCGCGAATTCGGGCGCGGGCACCGTGGGCAGTCGCACGACAAACTCGCTGCCCCGGCCAGTGCCCGCGCTTTTCGCCTCGATGTCGCCGCCGTGCATTTCGATCAATCCTTTGGCCAGGGAAAGCCCGATGCCGAGCCCCCCCTGTGACCGATCCAGCGATGAGTTCACCTGCGTGAACATCTCGAAAATTCTCGGAATCATCTCCGGTGGAATGCCCACGCCGGTGTCTCGAATGGTTACCAGCGCCCAACTCCCCTGCCGCTCGACGGTCAGCCACACATGCCCTTCCCGATCCGAATATTTCGCCGCGTTGTTCAACAGATTCGAGAAAACCTGGGCGATGCGCGTGGGATCGGCTTCAATAAAAATCGGCTCGGGCGGTATGCTGATCGTTAAATGATGCCGCGCGTGTTCGAGGAGCGGGCGGCTGGTTTCGACGGCCTGCCGCACTACATCTGCCAGCGGCACGCGGGATTTGCGGAGAGGAATTTTGCCTCGGCTGATGCGGTTCACATCCAGCAGATCGTCGATGAGCCGCACCATTTGGCTGAGTTGCCGCTCCATCATGCCGCGCGATTCTTCCAAAGCCTTGGGATTGTTCACCGATAGTTTCATCACTTCCAAACCATTGCGAAGCGGGGCGAGGGGATTTCGCAGCTCGTGAGCCAGGGTCGCCAAGAATTCGTCCTTGCGGCGGTTGGCTTCCGACAGATCCGCTGCCAGTTGCCGCAGACCTTCTTGCAGTTTCTGTCGTTCGGTGATGTCGCGGCTGCACCCGGCGATGGCAGTGACCACTCCCGCATCATCGAAAATGGGTGAAAACACGTGTTCAAAAAATCGCTCTTCGCCGGTGGAGCTGACGTAATGATCTTCTCCCCGAACCACCGCACCCGTTTCCAGCACCTTATGAATGTCGCGCATGAGCCGTTCGATCAGCATCGGATCGTAGTGCAATTCGGCAAAGGTTTTGCCGCTGGCCTCTGAGGCAGTTAAACCCCACAGCTCCAGCAGGGATCGATTGGCGAACTGAAACCGGCCGTCAAGGCTGATGATATACGCCGGATCGGAAATGGAATTCAGCACCGCGTCGAAGGTGCGGGCTTGCTCATTAAGCTGGCGATCGAGCCTGATCCGGGCCGCTTCGGCATGCTCCCGTTCCGTTACATCCAGAACGACGCCGGACATTCGCACGGGAAGACCTTTGGCATCACGGTCAACCGATCCGCGCGCAATCACTGAGCGATCGCCTTCCTCGCTAAGGATTCGATAAGCAATTTCGTAAGTCGATCCTTCCGCCAGACATTGGCCCATTTTTTCAATGGCGGGCGCCTGATCGTCCGGATGAACTTTGTCAGCAAACAAAGCGAGCGAAACGCCGTCCTCCATTTCTTCTGCCGGGAGCGATATGCCAAAAATCTTCAGCAAATTGGCATCTGCTTTAACGCGGTCGTTTTTTACATCATAGAGCCAGGTGCCGATCTCACCGGCGACGAGCGCGGCATCCAGCCGGCGCCGGGTTTCGGTGAAAGTGCGCTCGGCGGACCGCTGCTGTGTAACATCGATCGAGACGCCGGAGATTCGAGTTGCCGCGCCACGTGCATCTCGATCGATGCGGCCGCGAACAAGCAGTTCTCGAGTTCCATCAGCGCCGCCCACCCGGTGTTCTGCCGTGAACACATTCCCGCCTCCTACGGAGATTGCCTGAGAAAGCGTGTCCAGAAACTTCGCCCTGTCATCGGGATGAATCGCGCCAGTGAGCACCGTCATGGGAAACGGCGCGGCGATGATCTCGGCAGAGAGACCGTACAGCTCGGCCATGCACACATCCGCATCCATCTTGTCGGTCGCGATGTCGATCGACCATGTTCCGACGCGGCATGAGCCTTTCATTTCTTCCGAATTTTGCTGCATAGCGTCGGCCAAAGGATCACCAGCCGAATTGTAACACGGTCTACCTCCTTCAAATCAGCGCGAAAAAGCCCCTTGGCGATGGGAATCTCTTGTTTTGGGGGGTCATAACCAGCGAAAAGCCGGCAAAATCCAAGGGATTCACGGCGGCCTCGTGAGCTGCCTTGCAAGATGAAAACGAGCAGGGACGTGATCTCTATCCGCGGGCCAACGCATCAGTTTGCTTAACCAGCCCATCACCCTGCCAATCGGCGTCGCGCCCGCTGCCGCTTTTGGCGGCGGATTTCGCCTTCGCCTGCCGCTGCACCAGATCGGCGTGCGTCGTGAAATATTGCAGGCTGTGACCTTTAAATTGGCTCATGGTTTCAAACTTGTGCTGCTCCATGAATGACAGCAGCTCATCGCTCATCCGCTTGACGCAGTCGTAGCCCATTTTCATCACGCCGGTGCAGACTTGCACGGTATCCGCGCCGAGCAGAATAAATTGCGCCGCATCTTTGCCGCTTTCGATGCCGCCGATGCCGCTGAGACTGCGGCCGGGATATTTATCGCGGATCACCTCGGCACATTCTTTGACCATTCGCAATGCAATCGGCTTGATGGCGGTGCATGAATAACCGCCAGGAACGGTGTACCCCTCGACCGTCGGCTCGGGCCGCAGTGTTTTCAGATCGACTCCCATCACGCAGAGGATTGTGTTGATCGCGCTGACACCCTGGCAGCCGGCACTCAGCGCCGCATCAACTCCGGCGGCAATGCTCGTGACATTCGGCGTCAATTTTGCCCAGACGGGCACCTTTGCCGCCTGCATCACCCAGCCGCAGACTTCGTGCATGATGGCGCTGTCCTGCCCCATCGCCGCGCCCATTTTTCGTTCAGGCAATCCGTGCGGGCAGGAGAAATTCAACTCGAAGCCCGCAACGCCGGTAGCCTGCACACGCTCGACAATCTCGATCCAGCGGTCCTTGTGATATTCCTCCATGATCGACGCAATCACCACGCCGTCGGGATAGCGGTCTTTCAAACTTTTCAGCTCATCGATCCAGACGGAAAACGGCCGATCGGAGATCAATTCGATATTCTGCCAGCCGATCACCTCGCGGCTTTTTTCGGTCCGCAGCCGGGCATATCTAGGAGCAACGTTGACCACCTTGTCAGCTTCGAGGCTGATCGTTTTGATGATAACGGCGCCCCACCCATCATCGAACGCTTTGCCGATGACATTGGCATTGGTCCCCGGCGGACCGGAGCCAATGATGAAGGGGTTTGGCAGTGAAATGCCGTCAACAGTGGTCGCAAGCGTAGCCATGACGTACTGCTCCTAACGACTGAGGATCTCTGTTTCGGAGGCGGTGGGATGAATCGCTTCACCATTGGTGTGTTTCAAAGCGTGGCCGTTGCGCTTGCGTGCCTGCACCTCGACCAGCTTTCTTCCCTTGGCCGTTGGAGCCACGGTCACCATCGGATCTTCCGAACCGGAAAGCGCGTCGCCGACGTTCGTGCTTTTCAATCGCGCATTGGTTTGTTTCGCGTAATTCTTCGATAGCTCGAAGCCGATGAATCGCCGATCGAGCTTCTTGGCCACCACCAGCGTCGTACCACTGCCGCCAAAGGGGTCCAGTATCATGTCGCCCGGATTTGAGCACGCCTTGATAATCCGCGCCAGCAGTTGCTCGGGCATCTGACATCCATGAAAGCCGGCTCGCTCCTTGAAGGTTCCACAGACGCGCGGAACATACCAGACATCTTCCTCAGGTTTGAAACTCTCCGGCGCATCCTGCGGGCGCAAAATCCAGGTGTCATCAGGCAGCCGACCGCGCGAATCGGCGCGCGAATCCCCATAGACTAACTGGCGCGCCGATGGCACTCGAATCGCCGAATTGTTGAACGTGAATTTCCGCGCATCCTTCACGAAATGAAACAAATGCGTGTGGCTGCGGCTGAACTTGTACTTGCAGTTCACCCCGAACGTGTAATACCAGATCACCCAGCTCCGGCAATGCAGCCCCAGCTCGCGCTGGAAAATCATTTTCAATTCCGCCGCGAAATCATCCCCGATCGCCAGCCAGAAGGTGCCCGTCGGCTTGAGCGTTCGCACCAGCGCCTTTCCCCACTTGCGCGTCCAATCCAGATATTCATCCGCCGCCCGCTGGTCCTCGTACACATCGTACTTGTATCCAATATTAAACGGCGGATCGGCAAAGGCCAGATCGACGCTGCCCTCCTGGAGCTTGTCCATCCCGGCAACGCAATCCATGTTGTAGAGCGCATCCAATTCCATCGGCTTCCCGTTAAACATCTGCCCATGCCCTACAACTGCGTCAGCGCGCCGTAAGTCTCAGGCCGCCTGTCCCGGAAGAACTGCCAAGTATTTCGGACTTCCGCGATTTTGTCGAGATCGAGGTCCGCTATCACCAGTTCGTCCTTATCCCGTGAACCGACCACCAACATCTGTCCGCGCGGATCACAGAAATAGCTTTGGCCGTAAAACTCGCCGATATCCCAGGGCTGCTCGTGGCCGACACGATTGACGGCCCCGACGAAATAGCCATTGGCGGCGGCGTGAGCGGGTTGCTCGAGTTTCCAGAGATATTCGCTGAGGCCCGCCACAGTGGCACTGGGATTGAAGACGATTTCCGCTCCGTTCAAGCCAAGCGCCCGCGCTCCTTCGGGAAAATGGCGGTCGTAGCAAATATACACACCGATGCGGGCGTACGCCGTGTTGAAGCAGGGATAGCCCAGGTTGCCCGGCTTGAAATAATATTTCTCCCAGAATCCGGGAGCAACCTGCGGAATGTGGCTCTTGCGATATTTGCCGAGGTATTTTCCATCGGCGTCGATCACCGCGGCAGTGTTGTAGTAAATGCCGGTGATCTCCACTTCGTACACCGGCACAACGCAGACCATGGAATATTTTTTGGCGATTTCCTGAAACAGCTTGATCGTCGGCCCATCCGGCACACGCTCCGTGGCGTCGTACCATTTGGTCTTCTGCTCGGCGCAGAAATATGGCGTATTAAAGACCTCCTGCAAACACAAAATCTTCACACCGGCTTTGCCCGCCTGATCGACGAATTTCATCTGGTGTTCGAGATTGAGCTTTTTGATTTGCTCGACCGAGGCATCCACGGGGGCGGCGTTATGCGATTGAATGAGGCCGCATTTGACGATTCGAGACATATGTTATTTCTCCTGTTTCACACTTCGGTTACCAATCATCAGCAAGCCATATAGCAAAAAGGCCAAGGCGAACGTTAAAAACCAGGCGTACGTGTAAAGCCGATCCCAGATTGGCGGCACCGAGGCGATCAATCCGACGGTGTGCAGAAATCCGGGCACACACGGTGCTACAGCCACCACCAGCGCGATCACTGCCGCATAATTCACGCCGCCGCTGTAAGTGTAACGCCCGCTTGGTGAAAACAGATCGCGCAGATTCAGATGCGTTCGCCGCAAAACGAAATAGTCGCAGATAATGATCCCGCCGACCGCGCCGAGCAATGCGGAATAGGCGATCAGCCAGGTGAAAATATATCCGTGCGGATCGGCGATCAGCTTCCACGGCATCATGACAATGCCGATCACACCGGTGATGAATCCGCCGATGCGGAAGTTGATCACACGGGGCCAGAGGTGCGAAAAATCATTGGCGGGGCTGACAACATTGGCGGCGATGTTGGTGGCCAGGGTGGCGATGGCGATTGAGCCCATGGCGATGGTCGCCGTGACTTTGCTGTGGAAGGTGCTGAGCAGGTCGATTGGATCCCATTTGACTTGGCCGAAAATCACGATCGTGGCGCTGGTGACGGCGACGCCGATGAATGAGTACAGGGCCATGGTTGTTGGAAGGCCGATCGTCTGGCCGAGAATCTGATCCCGCTGCGATTTGGCGTATCGTGAAAAGTCGGGGATGTTCAGCGACAGCGTGGCCCAGAATCCGACCATGGCGGTCAGCGACGGAAAAAAGAAAGCCCAGAATTGCCCTGCTTTCGTTTGGCCAGGCTCGAATTGCGATGGCTGACTGAGCATCGGTCCAAACCCGTGCGCTCGGTAATACGCCCAGCCGAGCAATACCAGTCCCAGTGCAATCAGCAGCGGGGCTTTGATGTTCAGCAGAATGCGGATCGATTCGATGCCCTTGTAGATCACCAGCATGTTGATGAGCCAGAACACCATGAAGGCCACGAACTGCGGTCCGGAGACGCCGAGAACTTTGACATGATCCGGCGAAGCGATCGACGGCCAGAACGCCGCCGCCAATCGAAACAGGGCCTGCCCGCCGATCCAGGTTTGAATGCCGAACCAACCGCAAGCCACGAACGCGCGCAATAAAGCCGGGATGTTGGCTCCCCATGTTCCGAAACTCGCCCGGCAATAGACCGGAAACGGAATGCCGTACTTCGTGCCGGCATGGGCATTGAGAATCATCGGGATCAGCACAATCACGTTGCCGAGGAAGATCGTCAGCACCGCTTCCCACCAGTTCATGCCTTGGCTGATCAGACCGGAAGCGAGCATGTATGTTGGAATGCACGCCGACATGCTGATCCACAATGCGGCGATCGACCAGAAGGTCCAGGTGCGCTGGGCGGCGGTGGTCGGAGCCAGATCGGCGTTGTAGAGCGAGCCGGCCGATGAATCGGTAGGCGCATAGTCAAGCTGAACAGACGAAGTCGTCATCGTGATGTTAGAAAATGTTACTTTATGTTACGTTACAGGGCCCACGTATCAAAAACTTGCCATCACCGGGTTTCCCGTGATATTGCCCCTTGTCGATGATTACTTTACCGCGGCTCAGGACCGTTTCCGGCGAGCCCTTGATTTTCCAACCTTCAAACAGGCTGTAATCACAATTCATGTGGTGGGTTTTGGCGCTGAGGGTGCGCTGCTTGTTCGGATCGAAAACGACGATATCCGCATCGGAGCCGACCGCGATCGTCCCTTTCCGCGGAAACATGCCGAACATTTTGGCCGATGCGGTGGAGCAGAGATCGACCCACTTGTTCAAACTGAATCCGCGCTTCATCGCTCCGTCGAACACGAGCGACAGGCGGTCTTCCACCCCCGGCCCGCCGTTGGGAATCTTCGTAAAATTCTCGCGGCCGAGTTCCTTTTGACCCTTGAAATTAAACGGGCAGTGATCCGTCGACACTTCCTGCAGATATCCGAGCTTCAGCCCCTTCCACAGCGGCTCGATGTTTTCCTTGCCCACCAGCGGCGGCGTGAAAACATACTTCGCACCCTCGAAATTCGGCTTGTCGTAATAGGTCTCATCCAGAAACAGATACTGCGTGCAAGTTTCTCCGAAAGCGGGATTGCCGGCATCACGGGAGCGGACCAGCTCCATCATCGCAGCCTCGCAGGAGACATGGACAATGAAGACCGGAGCCTTGGCCACTTCGGCGACCCTGACCGCACGGGCCACACCATCCGCCTGCATCACCGGCGGCCGAGATTGAGCGTGATACTTCGGCTCCGTTTTGCCCTGTTCCAGCAGATCGTCGATCAACTGTTGAATGGCAAAACCATTTTCAGCATGCACCAGCGTTAACCCCCCTGCCTCGCCGGCTGATTTCATCACCCGGAACATGGTTTGATCATCCACCATGAAGACGCCGGGGTATGCCAGGAAGAGTTTGAACGTTGTGACGCCGGAGTCGATGACTTTCGCAAACTCCGGCCGGTGGCGCGGCTCGTATTCGGTGACGGCAAGGTGAAAACCATAATCGATGGCGCATTTCCCCTGCGCTTTGGCGTGCCAATCATCGAGCGTTTGCTGGAAGGTTTTGCCATGGTATTGGATGGCAAAATCGATAATGGTGGTGGTTCCACCCCAGGCCGCGGCAAGCGTGCCGCTGCGGAAATCATCGGAGGAAACCGTTCCGCCGAACGGCAATTCCATATGCACATGTGGATCAATCGCGCCGGGAATGACCAATTTTCCGGCGGCGTCGATGGTTCGATCGGCTGGGAATGGAAGCTTGGAACCGATGGCGACAACTTTTTCGCCATCTACGAACACATCGGCGACATAATCATCCGCGGCCGTGATAATCCGGCCGCCCTTGATCAAAATTGACATAACCGATGACCGTGATTCAAAACTAATTCATTATCGTGAAATTGCCCCCGGACTGCCCAAAAACAAATGTGCTCAACACGTCCGGTTGGATATACCCAGTTGTTCCTGTGGTACCAGTCGGAAGCCACATGGCAGGGTTGGAGGCCTGTAGATCGCCCATAGTTTCAACATGCCCATCGTAAAACGCCACGTTCGTGCGGAAGCTGTCGCTGGGGCCGTGGGTGAGCGATTTTCCATGCCGGAAAGAATAAATGCGTGCATCAAGGTCGGTGGAGGTACCATAGTCGGCATTCCCCGGCGCACAGCTCCGATTCCAGGCGTGAGAGGACACATACCATGGGCCGGGGTCGCTGAAATTACCGTTAGAATAACTGGCTTCACTACCTATGGGCTGAAGGTTCATGTTTGGCGACTGCGTTGCATCAGCCCACATTCCCGCTTCCGCCATGAACACCTTGCTTGCCGCCGGACTCACAGCGCTAATTTTCGGGACGTAACCAGGCGGGACATTGAAATCCGTAGGATAGTAACTTGTGGTTATTCCTTCATACCAAGTATTTTGCCCCGCGCTGTAATTGGTCAGAAGAAACGCGGCGGCTGTGGCGTATGAACACATCGGCAATACCGGTTGTTTCGGTAGCGCGGCGGTCGTATAGGGTGGAAGAACTACATCGTTGCTGGGACAAATAAATCCCTTAAAAGACGACAACTGGGCGTACCGCTGTATCTCATCAGCGACCGCGGCGCCGTCATCGAATGGCACCCCCATGACCGTGGCGGCGGGTGACATCCAATCGAAATAAGTAATGATCTGCGGACAGTTGCCCACTTGATAATTGTTGGCACCGGTGATGTCCACTAAGAAAGCTCCGCTGGAACAGGCACTTCCGAGGATGTAGCCATTGTTCTGGCTCGCATAGATGAACATCGCCTGGCCAATGCTGCGAAGGTTGGCGGCGCAAGCGATGGTATTGGCCGCCTGGCGGGCCTTGCTCAGCGCCGGCAGCAAGATCGAGATAAGCAACGCGATGATGCCGATCACGACCAGAAGTTCCACCAAAGTGAACCCACGGCGAGTTTTGCGATTTGTTACCAACATAGTGTTATCATCCTCTCATTATTCAGCGTGTCCCAAGCCAAACAGCCTCGTGACTTAACGGTCCTTCGCCATTTAGTTACCCGCTGATCTGGCACGATATTCAGCCTCGGTTGGGGGAGGCTTAGCACCGGGTGACGGACGCGGATTCCGGCTCACAACCATCCGCCCGCACACAGGGCAGAACGTTGGTTCAGGCTTTCCAATTTCCGAATTTAACAAAACATAATCCGGTGAGCTTTTAATTTGGCCGTCGGCGGTCCACCAGCACTCCTCTGCTGGATAACCCGTGTCCTCGCCGCTATAGCGCGAATATACGGGAACGCTCATCCCCGCCTTGAGCGTTACAGAAAACGATTTACCTGTCTTAGAACAGATAAACATCCGGTCATTGGAAAGCTGCGCTGCTTTGCTTGGACCGAAAGACCATTTGAACGACATAAAGATAAGCAGCACACCTAGCACGATGGTCGCGCCGATCAAAACCTTGCGAACAGTCGGATTTTCCGAATCTTCAATACGTCCCATGAACGACCACTCAGTGCAAAAAACCGAACGTAACTGCGCAATATACGCCGTTTGCCACAAGAAAGGCAAAACTACTCTCGGCCAAGACAGTACGTCAACAATATGCGCTTGCAAAGCGGCCGTTGCTTTGGGGACGTGAGCCTAACGGGCCGCTGTGAACCGACGCATGAGTGTATCGTAAATGTTTTGTTAATACGAGGCACGAAAAAAAATTTGAATATTGCCCGAGACTTTTTGATTGACGTTTGATTGACCTTCGATATGATGCCGTTGCATCGATCCGGTGGAGTGGGTTTACGTTCGCTGTAAACCTCCAGTCCCAACCATCGGAGGTGGCAGGGCACGGACGCTCTGTTGGGCTAAATTCAAGGCACATTTAATTTTGTTAGAGAGTCTTAACGGAAGGGAAGCAACTATGTCTCGATCTAATCTTACTGGAAGGGAAGCAGCTATGTCTCGATCGAATGCCTCAGAGGGTTCAGGTGCTACTTTTGCATTTCTCAAGCGCCGTCGGGCAATAGCCATGGCTGCGGCTGCCGCAGCCGCGGCATGTTTCGGTACACATTCCGAGGCGCAGTATTACACCCAAAGCTCGACGGTCACCTTGATCGAGCCCAACAGTACTTCTTACCCCGGAGCCACCCGCGTGGCCGTCGAAGGTGACAACGCCGGCAGCACCTATTCGTCTTTTGATGTCATGGACTTCAGCATGGCGGGGCTTGATTTGCCATCCGGCACCAATGTCACCCTCGTCAACGGCCTTAGCAGTGACACGATGACCCTCGATCTCATCGATCGTGCGGCGTTGGATAGCTTTGCAGTTGCAGGAACAGTCAATTTTTATCTGGCGACAAGCCAGGCTTCGCTCAGTGGAGCTAGCTTCTTGGGGTACAGCAACAGCGGCGGCGTCGGCACTCAGCTCGGCACGCTCTATTCCATGGGCAGCATCGCATACACCCCGGGCACCGTGGGAGGCCGCGATGACACGATCATGCTCACTTTTAGCACCAGCCAGGCATCCTACGTCTTGAATCAAATTGAAAATAGCGGCATCCTGCGCATTATCGCCACCCCCAGTTCGGCCAGCGTCGCAGCCGATTGGGAAGGAACCACCGGCAGTCCCTACGCGCCGCCTCAGTTGACTGTCAATGTGACGACAACAACCACAGCCGCCACCGATGCATTTATTCAAGTTGGAACTTCCACCGGGTCGGTGAGCAAGGTTTACAACGTCCCGACTATTAATCGCCTTTATGCCGGCAGTGGCTCGGTTGCTACGGGCCTGGTGATTACCAACAGTGGCACGGGAAGCGGCCTGCTCGGCACCATCATTACAGGAAGCGGGGCGACTATTGCCTATAGCACCAATACTGTCTCCGGGGGTGGATCGATCAGTGCCACGGCCAATTTCGTTAACCCCTTCACCGCAGGTTCAATTTCCGTTTACAACCCCGGCACGGTGGCTATCGCCATCCACGATCGCAGTGATCCGGTGGGCGACAGCAACGATGCCACGGTTAACATCACCGTGAACGAGTCGGTTAAAGCTCGCTTTGTCGATGCCGTCGGCAACGACAATAGCTATAATGCCATCGACTTCGGATCAGTCCTTGTCGGCGCCACTGTCACCAATACAGTTACACTTCAATGCGACAATACAGGCGTTCCGAATCTCGGGTCCAACACGCTGACGATGATAACCCTGCCTGGGACCTACACGATCAGCGGCACCAACGCCAATTTCTCGCAGGGAACCAATAACAAAGGCATCATGGCGATGGCCGCCGACCCCTCCGGCACAAATGGGACCGTGAATTTCATCAACGGAACGGAGACCGAGACTCGCACCTTGACTTTTACACCACTGCTCGCTGGTAACTATTACAATGCCGTTGCCGGTAAGCCGGGAGACGGCGACATCGGTTTCGACCAAGTTGCATATAGCTACGCCACCAACGAGACGGCAATCGGACTCCCTGCGAGTCCGAGCAAGGGCGATATCTACGCCACTGGCATGTTTTATCAGGCTGCCTCCGTGACCGCCTCCATAACCGGCACCAATACCCTGACCAATATTTTGACCCTCGCCAATGCTTCGGCTACCACAAATACCTATGGCTCGGGGACCAATGCCATGAACATCGGCCTGCGTTCCCTGGCTCAGATTACGACAACAAATCAGGCCGGGCAAAGTGGGTTTGTTGTCACCGGCTTCCCGACCGATGGTACAGGAACGGTCGCTGCCGGCTCGAGCCTCACCGCATCCGCTTCTTTCACGCCGATCGCCAATCCGCTGAATGGTACTTACACAGGCTCGTTTTCTGTGATAATGCAAAATAATCAAACCATTCAGGGTGCCGCTAGTAATGACCTGGGGACCAAATCATTTAATTTGTCCGCCAATGTCACGGGATACAGCGGCACGGGCTCGGCCAACATTCTTTCCGGCGGCAATTACGGCGGTTACTACATCAACAGCGGCAGTGGGTCCAACACGACCATTTCGTTCATCGGTGGCACCGCATCAACCACCACCAACCTGACCGTGAGTTCTTGGACTAATTCGGGGGCGGCGGCGGTCAGCGATCGCGCTACGGTCACCGGCACAGGCAGCGACGTGTACGTCGTGCAGATGAACTATTCACCTGGTGTCACCACCAATAGCATCACCAGCCTGGCCCTCGGTTACAACAACGGCAGCCAACTCGTCAGCCCCTATACCAGCGCCGGCACTAATATTTCCAGAGTTGAATCGGTCGGGGCCTACGGCGGCACCGCGGTCCTTGGGAGTTTTGGCATCAATACCAACACCTCCACCGTCTGGGCCGTCGTGAACCAACCGGGCCAGTACGCCGTGGTGGCTCGTACGCTCGGCGACGCCAACTTCGATGGAACCGTGGATATTGGCGATCTGAATATCGTGCTGAGCAATTTCTTTTCCGGCAATCCCGTGACCTGGAGCCAGGGTGATTTCAACGCCGACGGGGTGGTCGATATCAGCGACTTGGACAACGTGTTAAGTAATTTCTTTAACAGCGCTCCACCGTCGGTTCGCGCTGCCGCCGCTGCCGCTAGGGCTTCCACCGCCAGCACCGCAAAAACCTTGACCGGCACGGTCTCGCCGGCGGACACCGTATCCCCGCCACCCGCCAACGGGGTGCTGGAACTGGTGGTCAACACCACCAGCGGTGATGTGGAACTGGAAG
>Ga0302300_1001336_pt1 | contig 14168 bp, 8 predicted proteins | sample III_Palsa_E1_1_FD_198756 | JGI IMG/M metagenome (GOLD analysis project Ga0302300, IMG submission 198756) | Peat permafrost microbial communities from Stordalen Mire near Abisko, Sweden - III_Palsa_E1_1 | ecosystem: Environmental > Terrestrial > Soil > Palsa > Peat permafrost | place: Sweden... | reverse complement strand
ACTAGGTGTGCATAAAAAATAGACAATGGTCCACCTTTTGATACTAATCTAGAACCTTGTTGCAAAACATAGGCAAAATTATTTTTTAATCGATTATTATTTGTCATTGATTTTAATAGAATTTAACATACAGGTAAGACCGATAGAAACCGACCCTATATAAGATCAAAACATGAGTCCATTGAGCAAACCATTACTTGTCAAACTCGCAATCTTAAATTATCCCGCAGTATGCACTATACTAAAAAAATAAAAACGTGTCTATAAAAAATAAATGGATAAATAAAACAATTCTTAAATTTTGTGTATAAATACTAAAATAGTATATTTAATTATTAGTGGGTGTTGTCCTTTGCACAAAATAAATCAATAAACGGACTTGCGGGTATTATAATTAAAAAATAAAAAAAATAAAAAAAAGTAAAAATTTGACTAGTAAAAACATACGGTTCTTCAGCAGGTTGGCTTCCAACGTAAATTAAAATATTAAAAGAAACAAAAAAGAATCAAAAAAAAAATTTATGAATGGCCTGAGCAGTTGTTTGAATAGATCATATGTTCAAAGAAATTCGTTTCATTTCACCCGGATAACGACTATTTACAAAACCTAACGTTTTAAGTCCAAAGTGGTGACAAAGCGGTATAAAACCCAAAACCAAAAGTGATAAAACCATCGCGAGCGCACCTGCTGTCTTGTTTGGAAAAGCTCGTAAAATGGCGTAAAATGGCGTAAAATACCACTCCGGTACTATATGTGGTGGTGTTACCATAGAATTAGCTGGAATATAATTATCTGTGTGTCCTAGTAAATTTGGTTCAAAAAAAACTAAATACCCAAAAATAACTAAGCTTACAAGGACACCATAAACATCTTTTGTACTAAAATATGGATTAAACCCAATTTTATCATCATCTTTTAGTTGTGTCCCGGAGGTAGATCCAACTCGATGGACCAAATATAAATGAATACCAATCAAAAACCCAATAATAACTGGTAAAACAATATGTAATCCATAAAATCGACGGAGAGTTGTTGGATTTACGCCATAACCGCCAAGTAATCAGGCATGCAAATCATTACCAACATAAGGTATCGTGGTTAAGAGTGTTGTAATAACAGTAACTCCTCAAAAACTCATTTGTCCTCATGGTAAAACATAACCAATAAAAGCTGTTGCCATCATCAAAAGTAAAATAATAAGTCCTGATAATCAAACTGCTAGTTTTGAATAAGAATAAGATCTAAAGTAAAGTCCACGTGCAACATGCAGATAAAGAAGAATAAAAATTATAGAGGCGCCATTTGAATGCATATTTCTAATTATTGAACCGAATCGAACTTGTTGATTTATAATAACAACACTTTCGAAAGCACGATCAATTGCTGGATCATAATATGAAGTCAGCCATAAGCCTGTCAATAGTTGTAAAACATAGTAAAATCCAAGTAATGAACCAAAACTTCAGGTGTAAGTCAGGGTTGCTGGTGTGCAATATTTCACTAGGTGTGCATAAAAAATAGACAATGGTCCACCTTTTGATACTAATCTAGAACCTTGTTGCAAAACATAGGCAAAATTATTTTTTAATCGATTATTATTTGTCATTGATTTTAATAGAATTTAACGACCAATAACCAAATACTACGTATGTATAAATTATACAAAACGAACTAAACATTTATATTACAATTATAGTATGTATATGTATGTATAAAGCTCTTCTTATAAAATAAAAAGTTTATACAATTTACAACAAAACACTGTGTTTAAAAACATAAACCACAAATAAGTGAACATCCGATATAAGTATAAAATCAGATGAAATACCAATTACCCAGGACATACCCACTAATACCCCCAAAATAACAACCTCGGTGCTAGTTAAGGATAATTTTCAAAAAAGAGATCGATTAAAATATTTCGATTTAAGTGGACCAAAACAAACACGGTTAAATAACCAAATTGAATAGATAGCACTAAAAATTATACTTAAAGCACTAATAACTAGTACCAATGTATTTTTTTCAAATATTCCAAGCATAACTAAAAATTCTCCAATAAAATTTGAACTACAAGGGAAATCCATATTTTCAAGAGATAAATTAATAAAAAAAAATGAAAATTTTGGCATAATAACCGATAATCCACCATAATAATTTACGAGCCGACTATGGGTTCGCGCATAAACAATACCAACTAAAAAAAACAATGCAGCCGAAACAAAACCATGGGCGATCATTAGATACAAAGAGCCTTCAAAACCTTGAACAGTGTACGAAAATAACCCTAAAACCACTAAATTCATATGGGCGATTGATGAATAAGCTATTATTCTTTTTAAATCTATCTGTCGAATGGTAATGAGGGAAGCATAAACAACGCTTAACATAGCCATGCAATATATCAATGGGCTAAAATAGGTGTTAGCAATTTTAAATAGTGGTATCGTAAAACGAATAAACCCATATCCTCCTAATTTTAGTAACAACGCTGCTAAAATAACTGAACCAACTGTTGGGGCCTCCACATGTGCTTCGGGTAGCCAAATATGAAACGGAAGCATTGGGGTTTTAATTGCAAATGGTAAGAAGAAACAAACCCATAAATAGTACTGGGTTTGGGCTGGGAGCTTATAAAACAAAAAAACATCATATGTAGTTGAACTAAAACTAACATATAAATACATTAGTCCGGCCAACATAAATAATGAACCTAAAAGTGTATACAAAAAAAAATAATAGTTTGATTTAATACGACGATCTCTCGAGCCTCAACGACCAATTATAATAAACATTGGAATTAGTATGCTTTCAAAAAATATATAAAAAAAAACAGAATCATTAACAGTAAATGCAACAACAAGTAAAAAATGAATTAAAAATAAGTAACTCAAAAATTGACCGGGCTTTGAAACATTGACACCAAGGGAATATCAATAACTTAAAATCATTATTACTGTTGTAAGAGTCACTAAAAAAAGAGAAATAGAGTCTAGACCAAACGTCATCGAAATACCATCAAATCAAACTGTAAGCGAGTATAATATTTGTGCGTTTACAAACGATAAGTTAAATGTTGGTGATACCAACCAGCTTACGAATAAAGTGCATCATAAATAATAACACCCAAATAAACTTGCAACACTAACTATAAAAACAAGAAAATACATCAACAGAACCAAATTATTACGTACCAACGCCAACTCTTTAATTTTATTCTGTAATCGCCATTCAAAACCAAATCCTTGTGTCTTTATAATATTTAAACCTGGATTTGAAAACCAAAACAAGACACTAAAAATACAAATAATACAAGAAAACTTAAAAATACTTAGGTTTATTTTTTCTTTCTAGCCAGAAAACCCAAATTAAAACGGAGAACTCCACCAATAAATAGTAGAGAACAAGAAAATTCAAACAACATCAACAAAATGCCAATATCACAACGCGGCTTCAAAACCAATGTGGTGACTTCTACTAAACCCAAATTTTTCAAAATTAGCTATGTAATAAATTGAGTCTACTTTAGGTAAATGCGCTCGTATATCATTTTTACCCAGTGGTTGTGACCAGGTAAACGTGTTTGGAAATGTTATTATTGTCCGTACAAAACAAAACAACAAACCATAGGTCCCCAACAAAACATGAAAACCGTGGAAACCAGTTGTTAAAAAAAAAATATCACCATATACATTATCTGCTCAACGATAAACAACGCCATACGTATACTCAATTCATTGGCATCCTAAAAAAGTTAACCCTAAAATAATAGTAGCTCCAAGATGAATTAAAAATTTTTTTAAACCTATAGGGTTATTTGCACACCTTATGTAGTGATGCGCAGAAGTTATAGTTACCCCAGAACTTAATAACAAAATTGTATTAACTAACGGAAGTGACCATATATCAACAGTTTGTGTACCAACTGGAGGTCAAACATGACCAAAAACAGTGGATGGAACTAATGAGTTATGAAAAAAAGCCCAGAATAGTGAAAAAAAAAACATAATTTCTGAAACAATAAATAAAACAACACCAAGCCGCAGACCTCGTCGGACAATAGCAGTATGATACCCCAACCCCGATTCATACACTACCATAATTAATCACGATAAGATAATACTAAAAAACATTAAAACAGCAACATGAAAAACGATTGCATCAGTAGTTTGTGTGAACCGATTTTCGTTTTCAGGGTTTCAATAAAAAACAATACTTGATACCAACAAAAAAGAAGATATACCTGTTAAAAAAGGTAAACAACTAGCCTTAACAAGGTGAAATGAGTGTTTAAATAAATTTTGCCAAGAAGTATGTTGTAACAAAACAGAATTATATAGTTGTTGAGGTTCGCGCGTAAGCATCATCCAAACCACTTCGTCCCGTAAGATAAAACCTACAAAAAACCATTCGGATTTTTTATTTTTCTTTTTGTTAACACGATAAAACAAAAAATAATCAAAACAAATAAAAACTAAGCAGTCTATATATTAAAACTTGACAAAATAAGTAACTAATCTAACCATAAAACATTGATCAATAAATTATCTAAAAAACCTATATATATATATATGGGGGGGGGGTAATAACAGTTCACTAAATCATCCGTATTAACTAACGCTAACCCATTACTAGTTAAAAAGGTAACGTTTATTACCCACCACTATAACATAAAATAAACTTAAACAACTCAAGATCGATTGTGTCAAGTAAATCCAAGAAAAAACTGTTAAATCCTATTTAATTTTTAAGTTGAAAACGAGATTACAACAATACTTACCACTAAATATCATCCACAGAAATTAATTCGATCACTTTTTTTATACAAATCTATTGGTATAATTTTAATTTTGTAAAAAAAAAAAATAAAAAAAAAATTTAAATTGTTGCCAAAATTGAAATAGAACCAATCATTGTTATTAATAATAATCAAGAAGCAACCAAAAACCATAAACTATATTTTGTATACAGATAATTATTTAAAATAATTGAATCGTGTCACTTGTACGTTAAAAAACTGTTAAAATTTTCAGCTAAAAGTAGGCCATTTTCGGTATCATTTAAAAAAATATCTTGTGAAAAACCAAACATATACAAAATAGGGCTATTATCGTTACTAATTCTCGAGCTGGTTAATCAAACAATCACGAGAACCGGTAAAAGACCTGTAAATCTAACATCAAATTTTGACTCCTCTCTAATATTTAACAAAATAATTACAAATAAAAACAAAATTGAAATTGCGCCAACATATACAATTAAAATGGCCATTGAAAAAAACTCAATATTTATTCAAAATAAAACAATTGATATGTGAACAAAAACCCCTATTAAACTAAACAAAACATATATTGGAGATGAGACAATAAATAAAAAACTTACAAGCGTAGATATCAAAAATATAAAAAAAACTGAAAATGAGTTAAAACTACCTAGAGACAGATCTGAAATCAACCCCGAATCAAACCGTATATACTTACTTAAACTAAACCAAATAGCTGATCATCAAACACCAGTCTTTACTTCGACGATTTCATTCAAAATAAAAGGCGTATCATTAAGTGGATTAGTTAAACCCATGAAATCTATTTTATAAATCCAAAGGCTTGCGCTATTATATATATACTGCATCGTCGTCAACTTAATAATCTGTCAATTCACCGTCCAATAAAACGATCTCTCATATTTACGCGATAACCTAACGTTTAAAAATTGATTAATATGCCTAAATGTTTTAGTTGACCGATAGATGTAATCGTGTACAGGGGTCAACCATGTCGGATACCAAAAAATCAATATTAAATACGACCATAACACACACAAAGCTCACGTAAAACCTCAAAAAAAAAGATCATCCGCAGAATAGAGCGAAACATGCTGTTTTGCCCCCGGATAGTACATCATTATATACTCAAATTGTTGGTTCCAATGCCAAAAAATACATACCGCTACAAAATAATAAGGAAGAATATCCGTAATTTCATTAAACTCTTTTCGTCAACCAATTATTCGACTAGAAAATTTCATTTATTATTTATCTGTCAACTTCACCAAAAACGATATCCTGTGTTCCAATGACAGTAACAACATCCGCAATTAAATGTTTGTTTGTCATTGAATTAGACGATTGGAGATGAAAAAAACCAGGAGCTTTAATTTTACACCTGTCAATACCCCCATTTGGTGCCTGATAAAGAAACACACCCAATTCACCTTTTGGTGCCTCCGTGCTTGTATATTCTACAAGTGATTGTGTAGTGTTTAAATATAATTCCGTTGAGTATTCAAAGTGGTCTATAATTGACTCCATCGTTTCTTTTACAGTAGATCGACTTTGCATAAAAATTTTATTGTTGGTTGGCTGAACATCTCCACCTGGAATTTTATTGCTAATTTGATTTATTATTTTTAAACTTTGGCGCATTTCTTCAACCCTAATTGTATACCTATCAAAACAGTCACCAGAGTACCCTACGGGGATTGAAAACTTAAGTGCATTATAAACGTCATACGGTTTGTTCTTTCTTAAATCAAATTTAATCCCTGAGCCTCTAAGCATAACACCAGTACAATTTCAGTTATAAGCTAACTCTTTGCTAATAACTCCAATATTTTTTAATCTTTGTTTTCATATCCGATTGTTTGTTAAAAGCTCTTCAATTTCATTAATTCGACTAACAAAAGCTAACGCAAATTTATATATATCTGCAAATAGACCGACTGGTAAATCAAATGAAACCCCACCAGGTCGTATATAGGAAGCGTGCATTCGTGCACCCGACACCCGTTCATAAAACTCCATTAATAATTCACGCTCTTCAAAACATCACAAAAATGGAGTTAATGCGCCAACGTCCATCGCATGGGTCGTTATAGCCATAATGTGGTTTAAAATTCGAGTAATTTCTAAAAAAAGAACACGTATGTACATGGACCTGATAGGTGGAACCTGACCTACTCATTTTTCAATAGATAATGAAAACAAATGTTCATTAGCCATCATCGAAACATAATCTAAACGATCAAAATATGGTAAAGATTCCATATGTTGTTTCTCTTCAATTAGTTTTTCTGTTCCCCTGTGCAATAAACCAATATGTGGCAATGCCCTAAAAACCATCTCCCCATTCAGGGACAATAAAAGACGTAGAACTCCATGAGCAGCTGGGTGTTGTGGACCAAAATTTAAATCAAAATTTCGAATTTTAACTAATTTATTATTTCGTTGCATATATGCTTTTTGTGTACATAAATAATATATCCGTTTGAATTCAAAATGTATTACTAAAATGATAATCGATGGTGCTGAAGGACACCCCCAGACAAAATAGAAAACTGGCCACTAATAGAATAACTACAACTACCACAGTCATCATACGTAAAATCCTTTCGAAGGGGAGACCCTAAAAAACTGTAGTCAGTTAATATTCGTGACAATTCTATGTTATTTGTTGATTTAACACCAAACATATCCCAAATTTCCCTCTCAATTCAAGCTGAATTTTTAAATAAATTTCTCAACGAAAAACAAAGTGTACGGTCAATTATATACGTTAAAAGAACAATTACAGCACTATAAATCGTACCAGTCAAAACATAATAAATTTTAAATCGAAAGCGTTTAAAATTTTCGTCAATTACAATAGCATCACAAAATTGCTGCATTTGAAATGTAGATTGGTTGTAAAAAAAAAATATCATAGAGTTAACAGAGGCAACCGACGTTGTCAAACAAAATTTGAAGTTTTTATAAAAAAATTTCTGTATTTTTCAGCAATATCTTAAGATGGTTTTATTTTGAACAATAAAATTTAGTTTTTTTAAAACTACAAAAAACCTAACCTTGGGGTTAAAAGAAGACATTGATACGTTCCGTTTAATTAATTGTTGGTGTGAACGCATATATTATTGTTAAAAATTTACAAAGTATAGCATGGTATCGCTAAAACTGTCTTGCGTAACCAAAAGGGTTAAAGGTATACTAAAAAAACTATTAGTGATTGTTTCTGCTACCATAAAAAAACATAAAAAATTTGATAAAAATTCAATTAAAATTATTTGCTTGGTATTTAGATACGATACAAAGCTGTTACGTAAAAAAAACTCATACTTGAAACTAGTTCAATCACCTAAACCACCACTACGAGATAATAAATTTGTTTCAAAAAATATAACTTTAATTATCTTAATATAATAATAAGTACTTATTAAACTGCTAATCAAACCACACATTATCAAAAATAACTGATTATGGTCCATTGAAAAACCAATAACATATAGTTTTGCAAAAAATCCGGCAAGTGGGGGTATTCCAGCCATTGAAAAAAATACAACTAATAAGTGACGTGAAAGATTTCAGTTATATATTGTAAATTTTTTTAGATCTGTAATGTATTTTAGCTGACCAAAATCACCGACTTGAAAACTCAACGCTTTTCAAATATCCACATCAATATTTTTTTTTAATAACTCATGACTCAACGTTCGTGTTGCATCGTTGTCTGATTGAAAACTGAAAAGTTTAACTTTTTTAAATCTTACCCATGACTTTATTCGGATGTTCTCATAACGATTTCTATTAGTACTATAACTGAAAGTTGATACTAGAATCATAAATAATACTAAGTTTGTAGCGACATATATTATAATATATAAAACACTAGCAAAAAGACCTGGAGAATACGATAAATCAACATTTACAAAATTCATGAGTATAAAACCAAGTTGATTTATTGATGAAAAGGCTAAAAATTTTTTTAATTTCATTTCTTGTGAGGCAAAAATAGCCCCAAAAATCATTGAACCACACGCCGAAAACAGTATATATGGCTGTCATAAAAAAACTAAACTACTAAATACACCAAAAAGTATTTTTGATAATAAAACATAAACACAAAATTTGACAGGGAGGACAAAAAAAGCTAAAACATTATAATTAAGTCCGTAATAAACATCTGCAGACCACCAATGACAAGGAAAACAATTTAATTTAAATAACAACCCAGTTACAATAAACAAAACTGATGAAACGAATGTGAAATTGAGCTCATCATTTTTATTTTCTGAACAATAATAAAGTATAAGATTAAGTTTTGAAAACGACGCGGTTCCAAATTTAAAAAAAATAATAAAAATACCAATCGCAACTAGAATCGAACTTAAAATACTTAAATAATAATATTTAATGCACGATTCACATGCTAATGAATTTTGACTATCACTTAAAATAATAAAATATGTAACAACACTAAAACCAATTATACTTAATAACGTCACAATAAAATTGGAACTCTTGGATCCAATTAAAAAAAAAAATAATGCATTTAAAATAAAAAAATAAAACTCAACTAAGTTTGATTTGAAAAATAAACGAAAATTATAATCAGTAATATCAATAATAAAAAGGGTTAAAAATATTAAAATTGAGCTAACACATAAATAAAAACGATCAGACCAAACATAGTCCAACACAAAATTTCTATCAAAATACTCAACGTAAAAAGTTTCAAATTTAACAACTGAAACTATATTAAAATAATCACAAATAATTACCATACTGTTTACAAACAATAAAATAATAAGTCCTCAACTATAAAATCGTTTCAATATAATTTTAACATCATTAGTTTTAAGTTGATCAATATATCAACGAAGTCAAAAACTATTTCGATCGTTATTTTGGTCAGAATGATTATAGATTTGGCCTGTTTTTATTTTTTTTTGTTTTAGTTTCGTCCAAAATACTATAAGATTTACAGTACTATTATCGGTATTAAGCTTCGTAAAAATAATACTTTTAAATAAAATAATCTTAATAATACTTGCAAGTATTAAAAAAACTAAAAATAATTCAACAAAAGATGTGTAAAACACATAACTTGATAAAAAATTCGTGGTAATGTCTTCCGAAAATTCGACTCGAGGGACATAACCAATACACAAAAAAGTATAAGTAACAGCTTTGGGTTTTACTATAAATAATCCAGAACTACTATATTGTGGTCACCTCAACGCACCTATATGTCATTCATACACAAATCCGACCCCAAGAACAAACAAAAATACAACCATCGTAGCAAAACCAAAAAAATTATATGCCGATAAGTTAATAACTCAAGGGATAAGCACTAAAATTTCCACATCAAAAATCAAAAATAGAATTGAAACAACAAAATAATGAACATGAAATGGTTGCCTAGTTGCATCATCAAACGGTTCGAACCCACACTCGTATTCAGTCAAGAGTTCCAATTGTTTTGCAGCTCTCGAAAAAATATTTGACATTATAAATAAAACTGCTGCAATAATTAACGACGAAAAAAAAAATATCGTAGCGCCATAAAATCCACTAAGTATAGAATAATCAACAAGGGTGGTACTTCAGTACCTAAACATTCAATAAACACCAATTTTCTAGGCAAATAAGTATTAATATTTATCTGAAACAATTAATAGTACTATAACTCTATATCCAACACTTAAACATCAACACACTTTTTATATTATAAAAAACACAAAATAACTAGCAATAAATCAAAAACTCAAATTATTTAATCGCTGAAATGAAATATCCAAAAATCATTTACCGTACTGTTCATATTTTTGTAGTAATATTATTGATACAACTAATAGAAAATATTTTTATAATTTATCCATGAGTCAGTACTGGTTTATTTTCTAGATGATTGTTTAGTTATTAACCGGCTTATCACATATCTAATTTAAAATTTAATATTCAAATGTTGCTCTAAAAATTATTTATAGTTTTCTAAAACACGGTCTAATATTCATTGTTGAAAATCATGTAAATCAACAATTTGAACAACGATAGGCATAAACGAATGGTTCACACCACATAGTTCACTACACTGTCCTACATAACGACCTTCATAAAGAAACGCAATACTAAGAGAATTTAAACGGCCAGGACAAGTATCAACTTTTATAGCTAAACTTGGTACTGCAAAACTATGTAAAACATCATCTGCGGTGAAATATAAATTTATTTTGGTATGAGATGGCAAGACAAGATCATAATCAGTTTCAAGTAATCGATTTATATCATACCCCTCATTACCCGTTGACATATACGATTCAAACTCTAAGTCTATATCAATCGGTTCAAATACCTCAGTGACACCCGTCTTAATACTATTTTTTAAAACTTCATAACTATAATTTACAACAGGGGTAGTACTATATCACTCAGGGTAGGCATATGGACTTAAGAATGAAACATGATAATCATAAACTCAGTATCACTGTCGGCCGGTAACCCGCACTGCCACCTCAATATCTTCTCAAACGTTAATACTATTATGAACAAGAATTGGATAATCATAAATCATTAACATAGCAAACGCTGGAAGCGCCAAAATAAAAACAACCGAAATTGGTAGTCCTGTTCAAACAATTTCTACTCAAGTACTACGTGAAAACCAAAGCAACCAACACCCACTTCATTTAGTTGTATCTAAATGTTTGGATCAAAAGTCAATAATTCGTTCGGCGTCAAACCAATAAAAAATTTTTAAAACTAATCAAAGAATTATAAACGTGAAATCAATTAATCAAAACATAACTTCGTCATTCATTTCTATTAATCATGCCCCTGGGCGCGTTACGGGATCTTGAAAATAAATTTCACGTTTTCCAGGTATCTTAAGACCACTAAAGGCTGTAAAAATAGTTAATAATGCTAAGACTAATGTACTATTAGCTAAATAGCCATTATCACGTCTTATGCTACGTACACCTGCACCAGTAATAATCAATGGTTCAACTGTTGTATATACAACCCGAGTTAGATGTTTAAAAAACGTTTTAATAATAATTTTGATTTTTATTGTATTTTGATAAGTAACTAAATCAAATAAAATAGTAAAAAATAAAATAGTTGCAAAAGATGAGTACGACGAACCGCAGGACGCAAGACGATTTCAAAATGTAAAAAAAATCGGGTAATCAGTAATTCGTCGCGGCATCCCCGTATTACCTAAAAAATGCATAGGAAAAAACGTTACATTAACTCCTGTAAAAAAGGATGAAAAGTGGGCCTTAGCTGGACGCTCCGCATATTTTATACCTAACATTTTTTCAACTCAAAAATAAAAACCAATAAAAATTGCAAAAACAGCACCCATTGATAAAACATAATGAAAATGTGCAACAACAAAATAGGTATCATGATAAAGTATATCAATTCCAGCATTAGATAATAACACACCTGTAACACCGCCTAGAGTAAATAAAAAAATAAATCCGAGAGTATATAGTATTCCTGTAGATTTTTTTATAAATCCCCCTCACAGCGTTGCAAGTCAACTAAAAACTTTAATACCTGTTGGAACAGCAATAACCATTGTAGCAGCCGTAAAATATGCCCGTGTATCAGTATCTAACCCAACTGTATACATATGATGAGCTCAGACAATAAATCCCAAAAATCCGATTGTTAACATTGAGTATACCATCCCAAGGTACCCAAAAATTTCTTTTCTTGCAGATAGTTCTGCAACTTGACTAACAATTCCAAAACCTGGTAAAATTAGAATATAAACTTCGGGGTGGCCAAAAAATCAAAACAAATGTTGATACAGTACTGGGTCACCACCACCACCAATTTCATAAAAAGACGTACCAATGTTTCGATCGAATAATAAAAGCGTAATAGCACCAGCTAAAACAGGGAGTGCAAATAATAACAAAAATGCAGTAATATAAACCGATCAACTAAACAGTGGTGAACGGGATTGGTCAAGGTTCCATGCGCGCATATTGTAAACCGTTACAATAAAATTAATTGCTCCTAAAATAGATGAGGCCCCGGACATGTGCAAACTAAAAATAGCAAAATCAACAGCTGGACCCGAATGACTAGTTGAACTACTTAACGGTGGATAAACCGTTCAACCCGTTCCAGCCCCTTGTTCAAAAAAACCTGACATTAAAAGCAATCATAATGAAGGGGGGAGAAGTCAAAAACTCAAATTATTTAAACGTGGAAATGCCATATCCGGCGAACCAATTATAATTGGTACAAATCAGTTCCCAAAACCGCCAATTAAAACCGGCATTACCATAAAAAAAATCATAACAAACGCATGAGCTGTTACAATCACATTATAGAGTTGACTGTTAGATGATAAAAAATGGCTTCCTGGTGCAGCCAACTCTAATCGAATAAAAATTGATAAAAGAGTACCAATAATGCCCGAAAATAGTCCAAACAAAAAATAAAGAGAACCAATGTCCTTGTGATTTGTCGAACAAAGTCATCGAATTATGTAAACCGATAAAGTTTTATACGAACTATAACCCCAGTTTCCAATTACTTTCTGTAACCCAACAACAGTCAATACAAAAAGCCCTCACGGGTAAAAATATAAATCAGCAGAAACAGTTTGTGCAAGTTGAATCCAAAGTGTCAATTTGTCATAACGCTCCTCTATTTGCGTTTCGACATTAGACAGCATAAATATTTCTTTTTGATTTCCAACTATTAATTTAATTAGTGTCATACTAGGTTGTTTTATATCTAACTTTAATTATTAACAAGCTCAACGATTAAATTTAATAACGTAAGTTACACGTACTAAATATATATATATATATATATATATGCAAGTGTATGAAACTAATTATTTGTATCATTAAAATCACGTTAATATGTTGTATACTCACGTTATAATCAAATATAACACTCAATAGTACACTTTTGGTTAACAATATTTATAAAAATCAAATATATAGATTATTTAAAATAGCTTACCCATTTATAATCTATAATTAAACTTTTAAAATCACAATAAAACACCATTAATTTGATAAAGTCAATTTATTCTTTGTGGTTTAACTACTTAAATTAATTTCTATAGTTAATAACTAATACATATTTTGTAAACACAACCTATTTCAAACCCACCCAGGTTAATAATTAAAATTGTGAAAAACACATAAATTGATTATGTTAACATTTTAAAATAAATACCACGGGCAGCCCAGTTACTTGTTTTGAAATGTTAAATTTGGTCTATTTTTTTAACTATAAACAATAGATTAAAAAACACAATGTATTTGTTTGGTGTTTCAAAAACAACAAAACTTAATTTATTTTTGATTTTAATTGGTTTACGAATCTATAAATAAGGGGGTGAAGTGTTATCTA
>Ga0302300_1001333_pt1 | contig 14181 bp, 13 predicted proteins | sample III_Palsa_E1_1_FD_198756 | JGI IMG/M metagenome (GOLD analysis project Ga0302300, IMG submission 198756) | Peat permafrost microbial communities from Stordalen Mire near Abisko, Sweden - III_Palsa_E1_1 | ecosystem: Environmental > Terrestrial > Soil > Palsa > Peat permafrost | place: Sweden... | reverse complement strand
TCGCAGTTCATCCGCAGCAGCGGCATCAAGAGCCAATGACAACTCGCTGTTACTGTCTAATGTATTCATCGATCTATCTTTCTCAACTTGAGACAACCGTTACTTCTGTTTTGATAGAATCGGCAGTGTCGCGGATGGTTGCTGATTCCGCACCCGCTGGAGCGAGACAAGCATCATCCTATTTCTGGTCTCGGAGCTCGTACCGCTCTGAACGCCTCACTGAAGACATTTTTTTCGATAATTTATTATTTGACCGGGGCTGATGTTGTTCATCGCCCAATGGACACTCACTACGAGGGCCAAAATTAGTTACCAGCTCGACTTTCGATTCCATCAGCGTTCCGTAAATCTCTGCGCCATGTTTTCAAGTTCCTGAAGATTTAACGCCGTATGGCCTGCGGGCATCGTCACTTGCTGTACCTCAAGCACTAGCTGAGCCAGCCTGGTGCGGTCGAACCGGAGAGGGAGAAGGTTCATGGACATCGATCCGCGAGCTTGTTTGAAACTAATCATTGCTCGGTCGACCCGACTGCCGTTTTCGGGCACGAGCAGCGTCCAGTGAGCTATGTGGCCGTCGGTCCATGGGTCATCGCGAAGAGAGATGGCGAAGTATTTTCGTCTGCCATTGGCGAGCCGGAAATCGAGCATTGACGAGGATTCGATTGAGGCATCGCCCTGTGTGGTTGGCACAGCACGTCTATTGGTATCAAAGCGCTGCCAGCACAACAAAATGGCTTGACCTTCAAGATTTAGGTCGCAAAGAACCTGAAACGTATCGCCATTTCCACCCACGGATTCTATGTTAAAAGCCTCATTTCGCTCTCGATCATGACGTATCACCGCATAACCCGTAGGCAAAGTGAAAGAGGGCAAGTCAGGCGGCGGAGAAACATTCGTAGCTATAGTCCACTGAGCTGTCTGTTTTTCGCGACTATCCTCGCCCGGCTCGAAAAGTTGTACTCTGGCCGGCACCCCCGTGGCAGGATTAAGCCAGATGACGCGTTGATGGCCCCCAGACCGCTGCTCATAAATATTTATTCGACAGCCATCTAAGCTGGACTCACCGGTTTTGATAAAGTTGGAGCCATTGGGCCCCACTAACTTTTCGGGCAGACCGAGTTGCAACACGCCTTGGACCGCAAGTTCAAAAGCCAGCGGATTCTGCTGACCATATGTCGCCGTGTGATCTTGATCGGAGACATCAAGATAATGCTCGGAATCACTGACGTAGTACCCACTGAACACTCGATCATTCACACCCGCAACCGACGTTTCCCACAAGTACCTGCCCCGTTGGACGTAAAGGTGTATAGGGTAGCGAACGCCCCTGATATCTTCCCATCCATCTACGAGAACGCTGTCGCATCCCGCTAGCCGCTTGGGAATATCCGCGACAGCGTATGCAACGGGTGTGCGAAACCAAAAGACCGCTGAGCATACGAGCGAAATCAAAAGCGAGGCGGCCAGGGCCGCGGCCCAAGGCCATCGTCGTGTCAGTCGGATCGGGCCGCGCGCATCGAACGACCCGTCTCGAATCTTGGTGAGCAGTTCATTGCGCAGCGCAGCGTGGCGACGACTGAAGCATTCGTAAGCTCGGCGAAGGCCATTCTCTTGTTGCATATTCACTTGCTCTTCTCCGATCTGGCGTTTGCCAAACGCTGGAGTCTTCTCCGTGCTCGATCAAGGATGCGATAAAAGCCTGACCGCGAGAGGCCCATTACATTTCTCGCCGTTTCAACCGGATGCTCCTGGAGGTAAAACAAATGCAACGCCATTCGTTCCCGTCGTGGAAGTCGCCCGATGGCGAAAAGAAGTGGCTCGGCAAATTCCCGAGCGTTCGACTGTAATGGAGGCGCAATCTGGTCGAGTTCAACCGATCTCCTTCGTCGCCGCTCGCGCCGCACCTTTTTGTGCCATTCTCGGCAAGTCAAATGCGCAATACCGAGCAACCAGCCTCCGAATCTTTCGGGATCGCGTAAACGGCTAATACCCTGAAAGCCGCGCAAGAATACTTCCTGACAAAGATCCTCCGCCTCAAAGAGATTCCCGGCTGTGTCATTGCAGATAGCGCGAATGAGTCGAGCGTAACGGTCATAGAGCACGCCGTAAGCAGAGGTATCACCCGCAAGAACCGCGCACACGAAGACAGCGTCATTGCTGCCGGGCAATGGAGCCCTCTCCTCGGCTTTTATTGAATCATCCAAGACTAGCTCCATGCGCATATAAGGTGAACGATGCCGTAGAAATGTCTACGCATTTCTGAAAATATTTTTTCGTAGACAGAGCAGCGGAACAGGCCACATTCCCCCCGCGGCCCAAACGTGGATTTACTCACGGAGGTGCTGGTATGATTTGTGGGGTAAGGTCAACTTTTCCGGGGGCCAAAAGAAGGCTCAGATTAGAGATGAATCGAACTCGCCGCGATTTCCTATCCTCGGCTTCACGATCGGTCGCATGGGCGATTATTTCCACTGCATTGGCGGGCTGTGCGGGATCGCCAAACGCCAAACCGAAACATGCGTGGAACATATCGACTCTCGCGGGTCACAAGCCGATCCGCCCCGCACCAGGGAAAGTGCTGTTCATCGCGGGCCAGGAGGCGGGGCATCTCGGCGGCCGTCCATCTGAGGGCATGGGAGACGGATATCTTGATCACGTGCCAACTCGGCCGGGAGGATTCACGCTTTATTGTTCGGTGTCGGGTGCCGCGGACTTGGGCAGCATGTCTCGGGTTTGTAATCTGCCTGCACTGAAGGATTCCGTACTTCATCTTTCAGTGAGCTGGGTGGCGGATTCTGATCTATCGACGAGGGATAACAACAGACTCCTCACGACAGGGGCATTCGATAAGCATATTGATCGGCTCGCGGAATGGTGCGCGGCTCAGCCCCGGCCAATTTTGTTGCGTCTCGGTTATGAATTTGACCGCGGGTTGCCGTTTCCTAACTTTCACTATGACCCAGCCTACTTCGCGCAGGGGTTCCGTCGTATCGTTGATCGCTTTCGCGTCGCCCGGGCGGATAACGTTTCAACGGTCCTGGCATCTACCAATTTTTCTGGCAACTTGCCGACGCTGACCACAGAGGCTTTCAATCGGTTCTATCCAGGCGACGATTATGTGGACTGGCTGGGATGTTCGATGTGGATACCAGATGCCGTGGACGAAACTATCTTCAACGAAGCGAGAAAGCGCGGCAAACCCGTACTGCTTGCCGAGACCACGCCGGTGAAATACAACATCGGAAGAAGCCTACATTTCCCCTATTATATAGGATTTTCGGAGCCAATCAGCCCGCAGGCGATTTGGGATAACTGGCATAAACCTATGATCGATTTCATCAAAGCCAATGCGGACATCATCGGAGCTTGGCATTATATCGTTGCCAATTGGTCGGCTGAGTCACACTGGAAATGGGAATATCTTTTTGCCAATTGCGATGCCAGACCTTGGGGAAACGCCGAGTTCCTGGAGATTTGGAACAAGCACATCAACTCCGCGACGTTTCTTCAGGCTTCTTCCACTCTCTTTCATGACATCGGATTTTCCCGGCGAGAAAAAACCGAGTCAATGCTTTCGGTCTAAAACTGCCGACGTGATCAGATCATGAAGCGGGCGGTCAGGATAGCTCTGAAGCTGACAGACGGAATCGAAGACCATCGTCGCCCCGTTTTCGGTTGTGAAAGCTGGCCAATCCGGCAATCCTTGATGGTTGGAATTTCCGCTGCGCGCAAAATTGATCCACGCATCACTGACTTTGGCCGCCAAGGCGCGCGGTTCGGAACCGCCGCCGGTAATGGGAGCACAGCGATCAGCGTTATCGAAGACAAATGGTAGCTCGGATTGGTGAAATGCTAACGGACGGCCATCGAGTACTGGAGTATGCCATGCAAACAGATACATGTATGCCGGTGCCGCGCGAAGGGCGCTTTTTCGCCGTGCTTGCAGCAACGCGTTAATAGCAAAGTCTGCATCCAGTAGCGTGGAGAGTTCAACTAACTTGGCCTGGGGATGCAGTCGCCGCGCCATTTCGATGATGGATTGACCTTTGTCGCCGTACATTGTTCTTGCTCGTTTCTCCACATCCTCGTAGAGCAATTCCGAATTCGGAGCTCCAATCGGCGAGGTTTCGTTCATCACCGTTCCAATAAGCATGGGCACATTGGCCGACATACTCGGTGCAGCTGGATAGAAGGGATTACTTGGCAGGATTCGTCCATCGACCCATGGTCTCCACCGAATGCCCGTCCGCGATGCGACGGCGGTGCCGACCGCGATGATCCGCTCCACCGGGAGATTCTGAATCGGCCGGATATTCGAGGAAGTCAGACCCAATTCCTTAAGCACCGCATCTCTCAGTTGGACGGCATGATCACGAGTGCCTTGTGCGTTTATCGAGCCGCTTTGAACTATGGCGCGATGAAACAAACCCTGTGCGCCCGGCATGGCCATTAACGCGCTGATTTCGGCTCCACCGGCGGATTGGCCGAAAACGGTGACATTTCCCGGATCGCCACCGAAACTGGCGATGTTGTCGCGCACCCATTCCAGGGCCCGGACGATGTCCAGCATCGCGACGTTGACGGAATCGGTGAAGCGATCATCTCCTAATCCAGACAAATTCAAATAACCGAGAATGCCCAGGCGATGGTTAAAAGTGATCACCACTACGTCGCCCCGACGGCTGAGATTCTCACCGTCATAGCATTTGAGTTCGTGACCGGAACCGACGATGTAAGCGCCCCCATGTAGCCAAACCATGACGGGCCGCTTCCGGCCATCACTCAGGCTCGGCGTCCAGATATTCAACACGAGACAATCCTCGCCCGGATGCCCATCGTCCCAATCCATGAGAAAGGCCAACTCATCGAGCTTCCAGCTTTCTCGCTTCTGCTGTGGGCAGACGCAACCGTATTGCATCGTCGTGCGCACGCCGGTCCACGGTGTCGGCTTGGAAGGTGCGAGGAATCGGAGTTCACCGGCAGTATTGGCGCCGTAAGGAACTCCCTTAAAGGTATAGATATCGTTGCGAATATATCCACGAATCTTTCCAGCAATGGTTTCCACATTCGCGATGCTTGACGACGCCCGAATAATTGTCCGGCTCAAGTCGGAGGGGGCCGTAGTTTGCTGGGCAGATGTGGCGTGGGGAATCAGTGAAGAGACCAGAGTTCCGCTGGCCAATCCCGTAGCCGTTTTTATGAGTGTACGCCGACCGATTATTCTCGCCGATGCGTTAGAATTTGATTTCGACACTTGCGATCCTCAGCAAAACGATTTCACCGCTACCAGAATAATGATATCTTATTCCGTTCCCATTTACGCCCGTCTCAGTTCCTCGGTATCCGACGGACTAGACTCCTTTTTTCATACCCATTGGCGATGGCAAACTACTCGGAGACGCGGACAAGACTCCAATGCGATATGCATCCGAACTTATTCGTAAAGACGTTTCCGACCCGAATATTTTCGCCTGGAAATCTTCCAAAATGACAAAAAATCGATTAGCAAGCAGCCATCGACTTCAAATTCGGGCACGTGATCTCCTCCCTCCCGTCACCCGCTACACAGTGTCGAACGTGTCTTTCGTTGTGAGTGGTTCGTGCGATGCCTCGTGTAATTCTCCGTTGAGAATAAATACACCGTAATAAAGGGATTTTTCAGAAAATACTGGCAGCGAGAAATGGACAAGGGACGATTGTTGGTGCTTGGCCCGAAAAATACTTGACAGGCGCTTTTTGCGTCGTTACTGTACTATTCGTACTAGTACAGACGATTATCGCCTATGCCGCTCGACATCGTCATTACCACCGGAAGCACAGCCCCGATTTATCGGCAGATCGCGGATCAGATTTGCCGCGCGATTGCCATGGGTGAGTTGGTTCCGGGTGAGCAGATACCCAGCGTGCGGGCACTGGCGGAGCAGCTTGTAATTAACCCCAACACCGTCGCCCGCACGTATGCGGATCTGATTCGTGAAGGGGCGCTGGAGGCCCAAAAGGGCAAAGGGGTTTTTGTCGCGCGGCGGCGACCGGTCTTCACCAAGGCCGAGCGGCTTCGTCGGCTCGACGCCGTGCTCGACGCATTTGTGAATGAGGGAATCCACCTGAGTTTCTCTGCCAGGGAAATGTGCGAAGCGCTGGAGCGCAAGCTCGCGGAATTGATTCCGACTTCAAGCGAGGAGTGACGCCATGAATGATTACGTCATCCGGACCGAGCACCTAACGCGCTACTTCGGGGCCAAGCGCGTGGTGTATGACTTAAACCTGAGCGTGCAGCATGGCTCGATTTTTGGTTTTCTCGGCCGCAACGGATCGGGCAAAACGACAACGCTGCGGATCATCCTCGGGCTGCTGGCGCCGACATGGGGAAGCAGTCGGCTGCTCGGCTATGACAGCCAGGAGCTGCCGCCGGAAGTTCGTGCGCGGGTGGGATATTTGGCCGAAGGGCACCCGGTGCATGGATGGATGCGGGTCAAAGACGCGCAGGCGTACCAATCCCGCTTTTATCCGAAGTGGAATCGCGAGTTATTCCACACCGTGCTGGAATTCTTCCGCGTCGATCCGAAGACGCGGGCGCGGCACATGTCGCGTGGCGAGCGGGCGGGGCTTTGTCTGGCAATGACGCTTGCGCCCGAGCCGGACTTGCTCATTCTGGACGATCCGGCGATAGGGCTCGATCCAGTTGCGCGGCGGTCGCTTCTGGAATCCATGGTCTACGCCACGCGCCAAAGCGATCGCACGATCATCTTTTCATCGCATTTGCTGGCGGATATTGAGCGCATGGCCGACCACATCGCCGTGCTGGATTACAGCGTGCTGCGGGCGCAATGTTCGCTGGAGACTTTTAGAAGCTGTGTGCAGCAATTCGTGCTGCGATTCGAAGACGCCCCGCCGAAGCTCCCGCCCATCCGCGGACTCATTCAATGTATCCCACAGGCCAAAACGCTCCGCCTGACGATCGTGAATGTGACGCGTGACACGCGCGCCACACTGCAGCGGTTGGGCGCGCAAGCCGTCGATGAAACTCCCATCACACTCGAAGATGCATTTGTCAGTTATATGGGCGGTACTCTGCAAGCGGCGCGGCCGGCGGAATTTGCTGGCCAGACGCAAGTCGTCGGAGGTGTGCAATGATCGCGATGTTCCAAAGAGAATTGCGTGAGAATGTTAAATGGGCGGTGGTCATTTGCGGCGTGCTGCTGTTTTTCGTTGTTCATGAGATTCGCGAAGCCGGAACAAATTTTCTTTTCGATTTCCCTAAGCACACGGTTTTCATCGCGCCGCTGGCGGGGCTTTTGATGGGCGTCGTACAGACGCTCTTTGAGACACGGCCGGATAATTGGGGCTTTGTCGTTCATCGGCCCATATCGAGGCGGAAAGTGTTCATCACCAAAGCTGCGGCAGGCCTGTTGCTGCTTTATGCCGGTCTGCTGATCCCGTGCGCTTTCGCCTGGACATGGGCGGCCCGGCGGGGAAATCTGGCCATGCCATTTCAAGCGCGAATGATGCTGCCGATGTTCGCCGATGTGCTCAATGCCGGCAGCTATTACTTTATCGCAATGCTCTTGGTCTTACGGCGGGCGAAATGGTTCGGCACCCGCCTGCTTCCCTTAGGGTTGCCGCTGGCCAGCAGCATGATGATCACGTTTTTCATCGGGGAATTTTGGCAAGCACTTTCGCTCATCGTCATCGTGCAGGCGATCGGGGCGATCGCAGCTTGCGGTATCTTCGAAGTGAATGGCGAAAATCCGCCCTCTTTTGCCCCGCGGCTCGCCCTGGGCACGGCGATCTACCCGGGCGGCATAGGGGTACTGATGGCTCTGATTGGCATCAGCCAATCCTTTGCTTCCGCCGGCGGACGATGGCAATACTACCAGGTCGATCGCAACGGCAATCCCGTTCGCGTTACGCAGACCATCCAGAATGGCGAGCGCGGCTGGTCGATCACCGATCCGGCCGGCAATCCTCTACCGCAATATGCGGGTGTCGACCTGGATGACCCTGCGAATAGCAATCTCTTTACCCGCTTCAGCGCGCATCTAATCGATCAGAACGACATTCCCTGGCCGCTGACCGTGGAATATGCGGAGATGAATTATCGTTCGCCAACACCCGGCGTAGTGCCGATGCGCTCAGGCGCGCCGCGTGGCACGAGGCTGCCGTTTGCCGCGATCTATGACGTGCCGCAGCACCTCATCGATCTGTATGATCCAAATAGCCATGCTCAAATTGGAACCATCGGGCCGGCCGGCTTTGCTTCGCAAGGGTCGGCTCCGGCGCAGCGATTTGAAGGCAATCCAATCAATTTGTTTCTCCTCGGCTCGACGCGCGCATTCGCCTTCGATTCTCAAGTCTATTGGCTGCGACTCGATCAGCGGCGCGTGCAGCCGATCTTCACCGCGACGCCCGACGATCCGGTCATTTCCGCATCCACCGTGGGGACGGCTGCGAATTCAGACGCGATCATTGCCACGTATCATAAGCTGTACTTATTGCAGCCGGATGGAACCAAGATGTTCAGCGCAGCGTTGCCTTTCGATCCGACACAGTATCATTTCGATGCATCGCTGCTTTCCAACGGGCACCTGGTCCTTCAGGCACTGTCGACCCCTGGCTCGGCAAGCAAAGACAATCACGTATTGGAGTACACCAGCGACGGGACGGTCATTCGCCGCACTCAGTTACCGCGGCTGATCGACGCGCGCAGTCCCAAGAAATATGAGACGGCAATGTTCGGCGCCATGTTCCCGCTGGCTGCGCGACCGATCTCGCCTTCTTGGATCCTCGACGAAGTCATCGATATCCGCAGCGATGAATTTCCGCATTTGTTCGAGGGTTTCATGTGGGCTTCGGCCCTCTTGTGCGCCCTGCTGTGTTTGCTGATGAGCCTTCGCTGCGGGTTGGGAAAAACTGCCACAATTGCTTGGTCGGTCGCAAGATTTCTTCTCGGCCCGGCCGGAATCACCGTCATGCTCGCCCTCAACGATTGGCCCGCACGTGAAGCCTGCCCCGCCTGCGGCCGCAATCGCATTGTTTGGCGCCGCCAGTGCAGCCACTGCGGCTCGCCCGAAGCACCGTCAGCCATGGACGGCCGCGAGATCTTCGAGCCAACCGATGCACTGCCCCCAGACAATGGCCTCCTGGCAGCAACCTGAAGAATTCTTCGCGGCATTGCTTCTTCTCTCGCCATCCTGAGATGACATTGAGGCTGTGGACTTGCCCGAGTCGTTTCGGGCGCCCGGTCAAGGCCACCACCGCTTCATTGACCGTGTGTCCCAGCGGTAGCGGCACGATCAGCTTTGTGTCTCCCGCGTCATCGCAGGTGACACCACCAAGAAACACGCGGCGAGCCAGTGCGATCACCGTCAAAAGGCAAGCTTGATGGTCGGGGCGTGCAACATCCTCCGGTGTAATTTCGATGTGTAGTCGGTAGCGTTGAAAGAGCTGTTCCGCTTCTGGGATGCTCTTGCAGATGCCGTTATCAAGAGCCTGTTTCACCAGGCGGTGCAGCGTGTCTCCAAGGTCGTAAGTGTTACTTGTAGTCATGATGTTAAATCCCGATGTGAAGAAAAAGCTTTCGTTCTCCCGAAGGAACGATGTCCCACTTTTTCGAGCCTTTGTATTTGTAGATGCCGATGTCGCTTCGCCGCACCGGCGACACCGCGAAGTTGCCAACAATCAGTGCAACGTGCCCCGCACGGCTAATCATCGGATGGTCACGATCCATGTCGCTCTGCTCGACGCGGCCGGGGTGCACATGTACATCAGCGACAACGCTGAGCCCGCGTTGCTTGCAATTTTCCCAAAGCTTTCCGAAATGACGGCCGTCAAACCGGATGATGCCGCTGTCGAGGCAACGGGGGTCGAGATCGTCGTACAGAATAAAATCGATTACCCGCAGCCGATCTTTAACACGCCGGCCGAGGAGGAATGCGCCACTCTCGCGAGTGGCATCTCGGCCGCGGTCACGAAGCCCGTGCAGAAGCCGACGCCACACCCGCCAGGAGCAAGAAAGCTCATGCTTGGGTGCAAGCCACCTGCTGATAGTCTCTGCAATTGAGAAGTTCATGTACAAGCTCCAAGTACTGCATGATTCCGATAGTTGGCCTCCAGATTTTTGACGGCATTTCGGTTTTCCAGTTGTCGTGACCTTCGATGCTCACGCGATCGCACGGCAGATAGAGAGCTGAGCCATCTTTCCAGTCGGTTCGGAAAACCGCAGACAGCCTGCCGCCGTTACCTTTGGGCCACTTGGCAAAATCCAATATTTTGTTCTGGTCAATGTCCCATGGCCCAGCCGTGGGTGGAGTTTCCGGATAGCCTTGGCAATTAAAGCGAAGGACGTGTTCGCGTCCGTCCTTCGCTTTGACTGCGATGTAACAATGAGGCCACTCGGTTTTCAGGATTCGCAAACGACCTTCCAAAAGCGCTGACAACCATTGCCAGCGTTTTTCGTCTGCTACCTTCTAATTGCAGTGGGAGATCCAACCCGGAAGCGGATGGATAAGTTTTTATGCGAGCGACAGCGGGCCTGGAGGAACGGCGCCGCATACAAAGTAATGGGGACAAGTTGGGCAGGTTCGGTCGTTTGGTTTTGCGGGGAAATCGCCTGCAAGCCATGAAAGACCGTCGGGGGCAACAGCTCGTTCTCGGTGCCCCACTTGAACATTCGTTTCAGATTGTCGACATACTTATTAATTGTCGTTCGGCCCAGTCCCTTGCTGATCATTTTCTGGCGAACTGCTTTTAATTTAAGTGGACCAAAATCGCGCGCGGGTTCCAAGCCGTAAAGCTCTTTGAGGTAGGTCATTGCATCTTCGACATTGTGAAGGTGGCTCGTTGGTTGTCCATCCTTTCGATAGAAAACGGTCGCGTGTTTCAGATATGCGACGATTAGTTCCGCGATGCTAAACGTATCTTCGGCCGCGGGCGTGTCCGATGTCATCACACGGCCGCTTGCCAGCCATTCCTGAATGAGCTTGTCGTACTTTCGCTTGCTCTCTGGAGAGTTGAACTTGCCGAGATAAATGTCCTTGCCATTGATCGTGACGATGGCAAGGTCGCGAGACTTTCGGTGACGGTACGACGGAACGTGAAGACGGTTGTATGGCATCGGCGACTCCGTTTGCCGAATATCCGGTACTGTACCGGATATTCTGAGCTTCAGAGCCGCTTTGCCCCACACGGGCAAGTACGCTAAGTCAAGCGTTCGGCTGAGGATGTTGCAATGGGCCCGAGACGATTCGAACGTCCGACCTCGTCCTTATCAGGGACGCGCTCTAACCAACTGAGCTACGAGCCCTCTTGCCGCTACGCCAACGGGCGGCCATGGGGGAGGGGAATTGTAAAAGGCCTCCAATCACTGTCAACTTAAGCGGCAACAGTTTAGCAGCAATTCCGTTCGGCGTTGACGCATGGATGTTTTTCGCCATATTGTCTCCCTCCCAGCCGCCTTCGGAGCGATCCGGACTTCGGCCCCATCGTCTAGAGGCCTAGGACACGGCCCTTTCAAGGCCGCGACACGGGTTCGAATCCCGTTGGGGTCATCATTTCCGCCGGTAGAAACCATTTTGCACATTTGGGACCGGCGCGGACGGCGGTAAGAATTGCGGTGAATTTCCCGTCACTGGCTCTTTACACTTTTCCGGTGATACGATCCTAATAATGAGAACCCGCCGCCTGTTCCCCCTGGCCATGCTGTTTCCCCTTGCACTGGTGACTTTGGCTGCCCGATTCGACAAAGTGTGGCTGCTTTGGATCGCACTTGCGTCCGTGTGCATCGCCACTGCTGTTTTAGGTGTGAAGGTCCTACGCCGCGTTGACCAGCGTGAAGCTTATCGGCGTTGGCTCTACGGGCGATGTGTGGGCTGTGGATATATTCTGCATGGGAATGTGAGCGGCGTGTGCCCGGAATGTGGCAAGGTGATACCAACTAAACCGCCCCCACTCCCACCACCACGTTGAAGTCTAGCAATCAGCACAATTCGGAACGAGCTTTCACGGTCGACGCTTAGGCTCAACGCCTTCTCCGCTGAGAGAAGGCCAAGCGTTCACGACAACCTGGAGGCCATCTATTAGTGCCCCGGAAAGTGCGACGCTTCGGTTTGGAATCGGGTGCTTTCCTGAGCATTTTGCGTTATATTCCAACCCCGTTGGGGGCAATTTAATTGCTACAATTAAGCCGGAGAGCGTTATGCGAATTGGCATGCTGGTATTGGGGATGATTTTGCTGGCAGCGATTGCAGCCGATGCGAATGAACCGGCAACGCAGCCGGCGCGGGATGGCGGGTGGTTTGTGCTGTCGGCAGCTCAGGCACAGTTGCCGGCGCATCATACTCGTCATGCGGAAATGTTCGGTCGGGGCGATTTGCCGGAATATAATCTGGCGGTGCTGAAGGCGGTGGATCGAGTGCAGGGCAGTGCGCCGGAGGGTGGCGGATATTTTATTGGCGTGCATGCCAAGCCGGCGGAATCGCCGATTGGGTATCGACTGGAATTGTTCGGCCAGCCGCTTTTGAATCCGCCGCGGAGCACCAGCTATTGCTCGGGATCGGCTTACACGGCGTTTATCGAGGCGCTGAATATCATTTTTCCGGAGGCGGCGGATCGGGCGTGGTTGTCGCCGCAGCGATTGGAGGCGCTGCGGATGCAGGAGCCGGACGGATCGCGGCGTGAGGATGATGTGAAAGCGTGGGGATATTGGAATGCGGATGGATTTGGGACGGATTTTTGCCTGGTGCAATATCTCGGTGGAGCGGGCAAGGTAATCAAACCGATCGACGCGCGGCCGGGGGATTTCATGAACATCAGTTGGAAAAGCGGGCTGGGACACTCGGTGGTGTTTCTCGGCTTCCTTGTCGATGGGCAGGGCCGCAAATCGATTCGATATTGGTCGAGCCAAACCGGCACGAATGGACTGGGCGATCAGTCGTCGCCCCTGGCAAAAGTGAATGCAGTGAAGGCGGTGCGGTTGACGCATCCGGAGCGCATCTTCGAGTTTGATGTAGATGCCAGAGTTGATTTGAAAGTGCCGGGGGATGCGGTGGATTGGTGAGTTTTGTGGCGTGGGGACCGCTTACTTCGTGCGCGGCTCGTTGTGAGGGACACGAGACCGGCAAGTATTTATGCGGCTTTGGCAGTGGTGGCCAGGCAATAGTTTTGCCACATCTGACGGAAAATGTTTTCCATGTCGCCGGCGAATTTTTTGGCGTTCATCAGTGGTGATGATTGGAGCATCTGCCGTAGATTGCAGCGCAGCGATTGCATCCGTGAAGGATCGGCGGCGAGGCGGCTGGCGATTTGGACATATTCATCCGCGGAATTGGCGACCAGATCGCCGAGGTTGACGTTGCGAAGAATGCTCGCCCCGCCGCGGCTGACGGCAGTGCGGCCGGCGAGTGTCACCACCGGGACGCCCATCCACAGACTGTCGAGCGATGTCGTGTGGCCGGGATATGGAATCGGATCGAGGCACGCATCCACCCGCTGGTACAGCTTGAAATATTCCTCGTCGCGCATCAGGCCGACGAATTCGATGCGATCGGCGGCGAGGCCTTGATCCGACATTTGCCGTAGCACATCCTGGCGATGGCTGCCGGGCTGACATTGAATCAGCATGCGAGCCGATGGGATTGCACGAAGCGTTTGCGCCCATAGTTGCAGCGTTGGCGGCGTTACTTTGCAAAAATTATTGAATGAGCCGAATGTGAATCGACCGGCAGCGATAGCTGGCAGTTCGTTGACATCCGGCGTGTTGGCGATTGGGGCGTAACACCAAAAACTATGCGGCAGGCGGACGGTTTGCTCGGCGTATACGTGATCGTTGCCGGCGTCCGGATCAAGATGGGGATCGGATAAGCGATAGTCGATGGTCGATAAACCGGTGGTGCCGGGGTAACCGAGCCAGGTGACCTGCACGGGCGCCGGCCGACGGGCGAAAACCAATAGGCGGTTGTCGGCCATGTGCAGGCTCAGATCGATGAGGATGTCGATCTGGTCGCTGCGAATCATGTCGGCAACGGCGTCGTCATTCAGGCCGATGGTGCTGCACCAGCCGTGCGCGAGTTTGCGCAATCGGTCGGTGACATCGTCGGGCCGCTTGACGCCGGCGTAGCAGAAAATCTCGACCTGCTTTGGATCATGGTTGGCAAGCAGCGGCAGCATAAAACAGGCGGCGGCGTG
>Ga0302300_1001331_pt1 | contig 14205 bp, 10 predicted proteins | sample III_Palsa_E1_1_FD_198756 | JGI IMG/M metagenome (GOLD analysis project Ga0302300, IMG submission 198756) | Peat permafrost microbial communities from Stordalen Mire near Abisko, Sweden - III_Palsa_E1_1 | ecosystem: Environmental > Terrestrial > Soil > Palsa > Peat permafrost | place: Sweden... | reverse complement strand
GCGGCCATCTTGTTTTTCTGTATTTCGACTGGCCCCGTTTACTCTGGCTCGACGTCGATACGCAAATCCGTGCTCTCAGTCGTGACCGGCGCTCGCTGGATGATTTTGCCCGAACCTTCTATGGCATGGACAACGGCAGCTATGTCACGCGCACCTATACGTTTGACGATGTGGTCGCCGCGCTCAATATCGTGCAGCCTTATGATTGGGCCTCATTCCTGCGTGAGCGGCTAGATTACACCGGTACACAGTTGCCGGAGCATGGCATTGAGCGTAGCGGCTGGAAATTGGTGTTCGACGACCAGCCCTCGGAATTTGACAAGTCCGCCGCCAGCTTCTGGAAAGGCGCCAACTTGAGGTATTCGCTCGGTCTGTCGGTCGATAAAAAGGGCGTTGTCAGTTACGTGAAATGGGATGGGCCTGCATTTGAAGCCGGTTTGGCTCCTGGTTTGAAACTGTTGGCGGTTAATGGTACGGCGTATACGGCTGAGATACTTAATGATGCCGTAACGCAGGCCAAGAGTAGTCGCGAACCGATTGAATTCTTGGTGCAAAACGATGAGTCTGTCAGTACGGTGAAAATCGATTACCACGGCGGCTTGCGGTATCCGCATTTGGTGAAAGAGGAGGGGGTGCCGGATCGGTTGGCGGGAATTGTAGCGGCGAGGAAATAAATGTTTTAGACAATAAAAAATTTACTTGCCTTTACCTGACTAAACGTCACCTGTAAGGAAAAGCCGGTTTCGAATACTGATTTTTTAAGGAAACAGATCAGGACGTCACCAGATGCCCTGATCTGGATGCGATCGCTCCGTTCGTTGTCACTTATGGCGAACTTTCGCCTGCAGGCGTGTACCCATGCTGGGTACGCAAAAAAAACCTGGCCGCTTGATAACGGCCAGGACTATCAATACGACGCAAAATGTAAGCGCCAATTATGCTTATCAGAAGCGATACGTGGCGCCCACTTGAACAAAGCGGCCGATATCGCTGTACTGCGATTGATCATATCCAACGCCATTCCCATAGAGCAATTCAGCCGCATCGTATGGTGGCGTCTTATTCGTGATGTTATCGATGCCAGCGTAGATGGTCCAGTGTTTGATCCCGGAATAAGTGCTCATCAGGTTAAACTGGCTATACGAAGCCACACCATTCGGTTGGACGCCTGCATAGGTTTCTGCATAAGGTCCTGTGTATTCCCAGGTCAACGTCGTACTGAATTTACGGTAGTCCCAAACCAAAGTGGTGTTGCCTTTCCAACGTGGCATGCTTGCGCCGAAGGGTAGGCCAAACGATGCATCCTGGCCGGCGTATTGGATGCCGGCGTCCTTGTAGCTCAAGATATAAGCCCAATCTCCACTTAGCGTAAAGGTGCCGAATTTTGTCGGCAGCGACCTGCGGAATGTGGCTTCCAGCCCGTCGGTGGCGATCTTGCCCAGATTTTGATAAGGAGCATCGACATAGGCAATCGATGAGTCGGCGTTACGATGGACAACTGTTGGGTCGTTAGCCGTTACCAGGGGTTGGATCGGTGTTGAACCAATCACGTTATCGATGATGATCTTGTACCAATCCATCCCAAAGTCGGTATTGCGATCTGGAGATAATTCAAAGCCGACGTTGAAATTTTTGGTGCGTTCCGGTTGCAGATTAGGATTGCCGTCCGTTACCACCTCAGTTAGAGCGGGGCCGTTATCTAGTTTATTATTGAGGTCGGTGCCGATACCTTGCGCACCAAATGTCTTCGACTGCGAGTTCTCAATCAAGGTCGGTGCACGGAAACCCCTGTCATATGACGCATAGGTGGTCAACATCGAAACCGGTTGCCAGCGCAGGGCGAAGCGCGGTGAAAAAGCGCCGCCAAAATCGCTGTAGTGGTCGTACCGTGACGACTGGCTGAACGTCAGTCCTTTGAGAATGGGAACGTCGATCTGATAGTAGGCCGCGGCCACATTCCGTTCACCATCCACTGTTTGCATTGGGGCAGGAATTTCTTCTCCCGCTTGTACGCCCGCCATGTCGCCAATGTATTCACTCTCATGATCAAAATGCACACCGAAACCGAGACCCACATCGCCGGCCGGCAACGTAAATAAGCTCGAATTGGTGGCCGTAAGGTCAACGGTATCGAGTTTGGAAATTGCCTGATACGAGTCTGACGCGTATAAGCCCGCAAGCCCATTTGGTGTAGCGCCAGGATCGGAGAAATTAAATGTGCCGTTTGAGCCGAGAATATTTTCCAGTGCGTTAACGTTCATTAAGCCCGACATGGTGTTGTCCACCACACTCTGCGAGTGACCAACCGAAGCGGACCAATCCCAGCTACCGAGGGTGCTGCCGAGATCCTGCGTACCCTTGACACCGGTCGATGCCCGATAAAACGTGGCGGTGGTCTTGACTCCAAATGGTTGCCCTTCGAAGGTGTAGTGGAGTGGTACGTCTTGCCCATATGGATTGTAGTGATTGTCCTTGGACACGATGTTGGGGACGACTTTAATACCTCCGCTGTTGGGGTCATAACCCAAGGTATTGCCGCCGATACCGTTATACCCTTCATACAACGTTGTTATATTTTGGCTGCCCCACAGATCGGCCCATGCTTCTGTGGTGTCGCTGATCTTGAAGGTGACGTGCAGTTTTGCATTGCCGCGCTGTTCATCGGGCTGGATCGAGTAGGCGTTTGCAATGTTGTTGGTACAGACGTTGCCCGGTTCGGTCACTCCGGAACCGCCTGCAACGACACCGCTGACCACTGTGCCGCCATATGGGCAGGTGGTCAGTGGTGCTTTACCGTTACCCGCACCCTGCGGTTGCCAGTAGGACGTACCTTGCAATAAATGACCCCCTGGCAAGCCGTTAAAGTCCTCGGGTGCTTCAAGGCTGCGGTCGGCAGTTGTTACGCCGTTGCTCTTGTAGTAGTTCGCTCCGAATGTAACGTTAAACCGGTCGGCATTCAGGTCGCCGAAACCCGCGGTGATGCCGAATGATGTGGTCCCGTTGCCGCCGTTGTTGGTTCCCCCTCCGAGGCTGCCGTCAAGCTGCACGCCCTGGAAATCTTTTTTAGTGATGATATTGACCACGCCGGCAATAGCGTCCGAGCCATACTGTGAGACGGCGCCGGTCTTCACGATTTCGATACGTTCGACCATATTCACTGGGATGGTATTCAAGTCGAAGAAATTATCTGTGCCGTTGACCGCAAGCGCGTAGGGCGCGACACGTTGGCCGTCGACCAGCACCAAAGTGTATTTTTCGCTAAGTCCGCGTAATGCGATTCCGGCACCACCCGGGGAGAAGCTATTGCCGGTGCCTTCCCCCCAACTACTCGCCGAATTCGCCGCAGCATCCCGCAAAAAATCCGAAACCGTAGTCGCCCCGCTAGCCACAATATCCTTCGCCGTAATCGTCTGTACCTGATTAAACCCCACCTTATCCGCACTCTTGATCAACGACCCCGTCACCTCAACTTTCTTCAAGGTCGTCACTTTCCCCGTGGCAACCCCCGAAGCCGCGACCGGTGCCGCCGCGCCGCTGGGCGGTGTGGTTTGGGCGTACGCCGTAGTGATAAATGCCGCTGAGAGCAAAACCTCAGCCCCGATAATTTTCCTGATGGCGGATGCCAATGTCTTCTGTTTCACGTGCGCTCCTTCTTGTCCAAATGCTTGGGGGGTGCTGGTTGGGTACTTACGGCAGGGCACCGGGTGTGTGCGGTGGCGCGAGCCGTATGCAGGATGAGGTCGTCACCCTGAGGTTCGATTCGCGCATGCCGTAATAACGCGTCGGGGGCGTCGGCCCGATTATGTCGAGGACGCTTTTTTAAAATGACGTGCTTATATCAGAGCAACTGGCATGCCAAATAGGAGTTAATCGTTTTGGTATTTACCCTAACGCGTTGAAATGATTTTCAAGGCATTGATTTATATGGGTATATTATTTGAGATAATGATTTATTTGAGACGGGCATCAGTTATTATTGTCAGGCTCATAACATTATTTGTGGCCAATAGATGTTGCGCTAATAAAACATGAAAATAGTTCATTCTGATAGATATCATGTCAATGACTTGTGCGCGAATCAGGTTTTATCGGGATATGCCCGAAATTGGGGTGTGCAAGAATTTCGCGATAGAAATGCATAACGCGACGCACTGAGGTCTGTTTGCGCGGAAAGGCGAGGTTATAGCGTCGGTGTAACGAAATGGAGAGACTGCAAGCGGTTCGGTTTGTTGCGTTGCGGAAGGGGAGCGAGGGTTAAACTTGGTGCACGGACAAGATTAATCTTAAATGGATGCGCGGATGAGGTGCGTTGAAAATATTTTATTTATAATAGTGAGATGTAATTCAAGATAAATCTTATTTAAAACTATATTCGGCCGTGGAACGGTCCGGCCGGAGTGGCCGAACTTATAACTCAGAAATGAAATCGGGCCGACGCCTCAGCCGCGATACAACCGTCGCCGCCCCGATCTTCGCGGATGCTTAATGCAACTTTCCCGCCGCCACATTCGCCCCGGTAAACCGCCCCGCCAGTGCAAATTCGCGGATCAACCTAACCGTATCGATATCGGCCTCACGATAGGCCGATTTGACGATTTCAAGCGTGCGGTTGTCTTCGCCGCCTTCGTTGGCGTTGAGCGTGGTTTCATATTTGAAGCGCACAAACAATTGCAACGCGTCGGGTTGTTCGATGGTCATTGTCAGCGAGCCGCCGACATAGGTGTCGGTGGCGGCGATGTCGTAACGCACGCTGATGCCGGGGTTGAGCGTGACACGGTCGCGTACCGAGGCCGGGCCGTAACATAACTCGCGTTCGAAGGTGTCGCCGGCACGGGACAGGATGATGCAGCTTTCCAGGCCGGTGACAAACAACTGGGGCTGTTCGGCGCGCAACAGCAGGCCGGCCCAGACTTGTTCTACGCTCAGGGTTTCGAGGAGGGGGTTAAGCGGATCGTTGATCTGCACCAAGTGTTCGTAATTCAAGGCATCTCTTCCTGTAGATACGGGGGAAATCTCGCCTGCTGCAAAGCCACGGATTGAAGCGGCGGCAAGCAGGGCAGCCGCATGCCGCCGGCACCGCTTAAAACTGTTGACGCAACATAACCGGTTCAAATGACCGACTCAAGACCACCCGCACCAGAGCAAGTGGCTAAGCAGCAAGTGCCAGTAACAACAACCCGCCAAAACAGCACAACTTAAAGCACCGCCAGGCCGCTGCGTATCGCAATCGGCCGGCTCAACACTTTATGCACCGGGCAGGCATTGGCCACTTGCAGCAGACGTTCGCGCTGTTCGTCGTTCAATGCGCCATGCAAGACAATTTTGCGCTCGATCTGGGTCCCGGATTCTGTGGTTTCCAGGGTCAGCGTGACGTCGACTTCGGTCAGCGGCCAGCCTTTGCGGGCAGCATACATTTTGAGTGTAATCGAAGTGCAGGCGCCGAGGCTAGAAAGCAATAACTCGTAAGGCGCGGGCGCGCTTCCGCCGCCGCCCGCGTCCTCCGGTTCGTCGGCCAGCCAAGTGTTGCCGCCTCCCTGATGCGTGACCAGGTAAGGGGTAGCGCCGATATGCGAGGTAATCAGGGTCATGTCAGCTCCATCAGATGCGTGGGCGGCCAGCCGGCGGTTGCCGCAGGTCTGCCATTGTCGCTGAAAAGCCGTATGACGCAGCGCACAAGATGCGTGGCGGATACTCTTTGCCGGCGTTTCAGTGCGCGATGCTGCCCATCCGGCCGCTTTGGTAGTCGACCACGGCTTGTCGGATCTCTTCTTCGCTGTTCATCACGAAGGGGCCGTAACGCACTACCGGTTCGTTCAACGGCACGCCGCCCAGTAACAGGAAGTCCAGCGGTGCATCGAGACCGGCCGTGATTTCCAGGTGCTCGCCCTGGTTGTCGAAAATCACCATGTGCCGGGCGGTCGCGCTGATGTTTTGCCCCTGCGCGTCGACGCCAAATACACCGGTGCCCGACAAGGGATAAGCAAAGACCCGGAAATTGGCCGGTACCGGATGGCTCAGCACCGTGCCCGGCGCGAGCGTGAAATGCTGATACAAAATCGGTGTGCGGGTATTGATCGCGGCTTTTACGCCCAGCGCTTCACCGGCAATGACCTTGACGCGGATAGCCCCGTTTTGCGCGGTCGCCGTCGGAATCTGCGCCGAGGGGATTTCCTGGTAGCGCGGGGCCATCATTTTGTCGCGGCGCGGCAGGTTGACCCATAACTGCAGCCCATGCATGCGGCCGCCGCGCTGGGCAAAACCCGGTTCGGGCATTTCGCTGTGGACGATGCCGGAGCCCGCTGTCATCCATTGCACGTCGCCCGCGTTCAAAGCGCCCCGGTGGCCTTGCGAGTCGGCATGGGCAAACGCGCCTTCAAGCTGGTAGGTGACGGTTTCGAAGCCGCGGTGCGGGTGATCCGGCGCCCCTTTGGCTTCGCCCGGGGCGTAGTCGGTCGGACCCATTTCATCGAGCAGTAAAAATGGATCAAAATCCATCATCAGCCGGGTCGGGAAGGGCCTGTGCACTACAAAACCCGCGCCTTCGACGGTTCTCAGCGAGGGCATGACGCGGCTGACCTGGCGCGCGGCGGAGAGGGAGGTATCGCTGCTGCTCATGATGCTCCTTGGGGTTTGAGGTGAGAGCTTGAGGTGGGCGCTGGAAACGAGGCTGAACCAAGTATTTTTCCTGGGCGAGGTGACGCAATAGCATTAATCCTGCAACATCCCGCTATTATAGAAACCGCATCACGCTTACGCAGCCGCGATTGCGGCAAAAGATTGTTCTAAAAATGGAACGATGATGGATATCGATACACACAACCTCAATGATTTGATGTATTTCGCGCAAGTGGTCGAACACGGCGGTTTTTCGGCGGCGGAGCGGGTCCTGGGCATTTCCAAGTCGCGTTTGTCGCGCCGTTTGTCCGAACTGGAGGCCACCCTGGGCGTGCGTTTGCTGCAGCGGTCGACGCGTAAGTTGGCGCTGACGGAAGCCGGGCAGATGTTTTACCTGCGATGCCAGGCGATGTTGGCCGAGGCGCGGGGTGCCGTCGACGCCGTGTCGCAGTTGCGCTCGTCGCCGCGTGGCAATGTACGGGTCAGCGTGCCGGTGACGCTGTCGCAGATGGTGTTGTCGCAGATCTTGCCGGAATTCCTGGCGCAGTTCCCCGAGGTCAAGGTGACGATGCATGTGACCAATCGGGTCGCCGATTTGTTTGAAGACCCTATCGATGTGGCGCTGCGGGTGCGCTCCGAGCCGCCGCAAAGCGCGAATATCGTGGTGCGGCCATTGTGGCGTACCAATCAGATGCTGGTTGGGTCGCCGAGTCTGTTGACGCAAAACGGGCCGCCGCTGGAGGCCGCCGATTTATTGAAATTCCCTACGCTGGATACGCCCAGCGCCGACGGCCATCATCTGTTCCACCTGACCGCACCCGACGGCAGCGAGCACCATATTGAGCACGACCCGCGGCTGGTGACGGCCGACCTGATCTGTATCCGCGAAGCGGTGCTGGCCGGGCTGGGGATCGCCGCCTTGCCCGATATGATGTACGGCGCGGCCTTGCGTAGCGGGCAGTTGTCGCCGGTGATGCCGGGCTGGACCTTGCCGCGGCCGCAGTTATACGCGGTGTTCCTGACGCGCCAGGGCATGATGCCGGCGGTACGGGCTTTTGTGGATTTTCTGGTGGAGCATTTGAATACCGATGCCGAGGAATTCTGTCAAAAAACTCAAGCTGAAACGGCACTGCGTTTAAGCGAAACTCTGCCCGCCATGCAGCGTGCCAAACCCTTACAGGCGGGCGCCCCCAATTAGTTTTATGCGGCCGGAGCGCCGCGCCGCGCCGCGCACGCAGACTGCGTGCGCCGTTGCGCCAGCCCGTACCGATCTTCGCGTTATAGGCCGGCGTGTCCGAGGTTAAATTGGAAAATGGCTGATCTCTCACTTTTAACGCGCTGGTTACGTTGAAAGCGCCGGACACCGGTATCGAAACGGCGGGGCAGCCGCGATCGAATCAAGCGTGACCGCGGCGTTTGCTATGACCGCCTGGGTAGATCCAAAAGAAAACTGCCCCTGATTCACAGAGGTCACACACGTGAGTATTCATCCGTTGGCGCCCGACAGCTCCAGCGCCGCGTTGTCGCCGCCGGCTACTACCTCGACCAGCGAGGCCCGGCATGCGGGGCCGGCACACAGTGCGCCGCAGGCAGGCGCCTGGGCGGGGCTGGGCGCGCTGGCCGGACTCGCCCAGGCGAACGCTGCGCGGCCACTCGATCTGGCGCGCAGCGTCTTCATCCGCCGGGGTTTGTTGCCCCCGCGCTCGCCTGCGCCGGCCGCCGGCACCCCGTCCTCTGTCGCCGCGTCGGCGGCGTTGGAACCTTTGGCACTGGCGCCCGACCTGTCTGTGGCGCAGCTCAACTCGATCCGGCACAAGTTGCGCGCCGCAATCGAAATCGTGGCACCCCATGCACCGGCCATGGCGGAGGCTGTTGCCGCCACGTTCGCCATTGGGGTGGGCGTGATGGAACAGGAATCCGTCACCGTCGCTCAACTGCTGCTGGGCGCAAACGTCGCAAGCGACAGCGCATGGGCCCTCGGCGCCATAATCAGCGAAGCAAACAATCACTTCGACGATGCGCCCCATAGCTATCGGGTCTCCATTGCCAATGCCTTGGGCGCGCTTGCCGGCATCACCGGCATCGTGGGATCGGTCCTGTCGGCAAATGAAAGCGCTGGATTTAACTTCACCTCGGCATCCGCATGGATAGGCAATGCCGTGGCGACGGCGGCGGGCGCGGCACGACTGCACGACATGCGCGCCAAACTCTTGCAACTGGGCAGTGCGTCGGCAAGTGGTGCGGCAGGCGTGGCGGCCACGCTCGCGGCCAAGGCAGCCAAGAAAGGCGACAGCAAGGATGAGGCCATCTACACGCTGCTGTTTGGCGCGTTGTGGTTGTGCGCCGCTGTCGCGGCCGAGAGCGCGGTGCTGCGAGACAGACATGTCACGGCGCAGGCGAGTCGCACGGACCCTCTCGCGGACCCTTCGCCCGTTTGACTAAAGCGAAGCAAAACACCATCGCCCGGGGCTTATTCACCCCCGCCATGGACGATGACCTTGCTTTTCCCAAACAGTCTCTTACGCAGCGCCAGAGCGGGCTTCTCGATCAAGTGCCACGAAGCGAAGGCGACCGTGAAGGTAGCCAGCAAAGCCACCGGCGGCAGCAGCCACACGTTTCTAATCGCAGGTACGAAGTAGACCAGCATGCCCGTGACCGGGAAACCGTAGAGATAAATCCCATAGGAATAATCGCCGCGTTTAAGCATCGCCCACAGCGGCAGCCGCCACATACCCAGGCACACGGTCACATAGACCAGGAATGGCACCGCCAGAGGCGCGAAACGGTGGTCATCCGGTTGCAAGAGCAAAACGGCAATGACGAAGCTGGCGATGCATCCACCGAGATGCACCGGGATCGAATATCGATGGAGATAGAACAGGGACCCGAGCACGAATGCGTAAAACAAAAGATGCCATCTTAAATGCTCGTTGAGCGGATCATAGATATGAAAGATGCTTAGGCTCAGAATGACCACGGTAAATAGGCACGATAAGGCGAGCATCCTGATCTTGGTCAAGGACGAAGTGAGCATCATCAGGGCCATGAAAGCGTAGCAACAGAATTCCGGCTTCAAGGTCCACAAGTTGATGTTGATCGTTCCGTCGACCTCGCCATGCATTGCGAAAACTCCGGGGAGCACGGTTTGGACATGTCCGACGATGTTGCCAAAATAGGTGAAAAACGAGGGCCTTGAGAAATAATCGTGCAGCGGAAGAGTCGTGACAAGAGGGCCGATCACCAATGCCGAAAGAATTGTTTCGACCGCCAGTGCCGGGGCCAGGCGGATAATGCGAAACGAAATGAAGGTGGGGAGAGCCATCGTTCGAATGGCACTTCCGGTCACCAGGAACCCGCTCAACGCGAAGAATATACCGAGAATAGTGTACAGCGCGGGCTGGACGAGAAAAGTCGGCGCACGATCGCCCAGGAAGTTCTGGTAGCAATGATCAACGACGATTACTACCGAGAGAAACAGCCGGAGAAAGTCAAACCCCAGCCCGACCCCCTTATTTTCGTCGAGAATCGCCCCGACTGATTTGGTATTGCCAGACCAAGTCCAGGACGGAACCCATTGCGAGTCGATTGGAGGCGCATTCTCGTTCAAGAAAGCGTTTGGTTTCTTAACGCTCATATCCGACCCTCTAGTGTCTTGAGTTAGAAATTCGTAGATAAATCGCTGAATGGCGGCGACGATGTTGTCGGCCGATTGGGTCCAGATGAATGGCCTGGGATCGGCGTTGTCGATCTGGATGTAGAGGCAAATACTCTGCGACCCAGGTTACTACACAACGCAAAAAAGACGATGGACTTTGAATTCGGGGCGGCAGTCAATTTTTGCCAAAATCCTGTCTCGATTCGACAAGAAGAGGTTCCTTGGCAAATGTTGAACCGCTATGGCCAGGGTGTCGATGCCTAACCGAAAAAATGCAGACTGGACGAGTCGGTCATGTCGCCACATGTCCGTCAATATCCGCCAACAACATGACAGCGTCCGCCGAACATAATATAAAGGTAAGGAGGACCTATATTTATTTGGGATCGTAGGCGGCTCGTTTGCTCCCTACTATCGCTATAGGACGACTCAGGATGAGGAAAAGTATCCGCACGGCGGCGGCAGCGATTGGCGGCATTTTTTGTGCCGCACTGGTGTTTCTTGTTACGTTATTTATTGCTCACAAGAGCTTGCCCGCATCCGATTTGGATCGAGTATATTTCGACGTATTCTATGATGTACCGCTGGAGGCGCCGAAAGGGCAATTGATCGCCTTTGGGGATTCCATCGCCTTTCGCGCACCCTGGCCGTTGCTGTTCCCATTTCGGTCCATCGAGAATCTTGGGATTATTGGTGAATCTACCCAAATGATGTTGCGACGGGTGCCGGAGGTCAAAGCTGCGCACCCGGAAGAGACCGTTATCCTTGCCGGAATTAACGATATCAGGCAAGGTCGCAGCCAAGATGCGTGGCTTGGGGATTATTCTAAAATTCTGCACGCATTCGCCGACGTATCCAAGCGCGTTGTCGTGGTTTCCGTGTTGCCGACACAGACCCGCAGCTATAGAAACACCATCGAAAGCGCCAATTCACGTATTCGCCGGCTCTGCGGCACCCTGCCCAATTGCAAGTTCGTGGATGGGTACGCGGCGCTCTCCGTGCAGGGATATCTGCCCGACGAAAATACCAAGGATGGACTTCATCTCTCGTTGCTTGGTTATTGGCGTCTGCGCTCAGTGCTGATCGCCCAAGGACAGCTATAACCCAAGCCGGACCAGCCGCAGAAGAATGGCCGGGAAGTGCCGGGCATACTGCTTGCCGCCCCCGCCGATATGACGATACCTGTAGTTTTGGCGACGCCATGTAAAAAAGACCTTCATGCATCTGTTTTTACGCGTGGTCCTCGCTCAAAGACCAGACGGTATGGGTGATGCCGGACGGGTTGGCGTCACCCCGAGAGGCTCTTTCCCTTTACCTCGACCGGGACCGAAAGTTTCTCGCCCCGGTCGTGCCCGCTCGGAGGCACGGTAATTGCTGCCTTCGCCAACGCCTGGACGTAGCGAAGTCGATGCGGGCAAAGCAGTTGGGTAGCGATCCGGCAGTCGACCGCTGGATGAAGCCGTTGGCAGCCCGCGCGATAGTCCAGCGAGGTATCTCAATCAACCCGCCGCAGAGGAGTTCGCGTTTTGCGGTGATAGCCGAGGTCTCGTCAACTCCACGGCGTAGGCCCCAATTTAACGGGAGCAAGCATGCATTTCGTCATCAACGGCAACGAGGTCGAGCTGGACTTTGACCTCAGGACTTCGCTTCTCGATTTGCTCCGTGAACGGCGTCACCTCTTCGGCGTCAAAATGGGCTGTAACCAAGGCGCGTGTGGCGCTTGCACCGTGTTGGTCAACGGAGCACGCATTAACAGTTGCCTTGCTTTAGCCGTGCAGTATCAAGATTGCGAGATCACCACCATTGAAGGGCTAGGCGCACCGGGCAAGCTTCACCCCCTGCAGGCAGCCTTCGTCGAACACGATGGTTTCCAGTGCGGCTACTGTACGCCTGGCCAGATTTGCTCCGCCATCGGTATGGTTGAGGAGTTGAAGTGCGGCGTGCCAAGCTATGTTAGCGAGGACGTGGCCGCAGAGGGCTTTGCGCTCACCGACGCAGAGCTGCGCGAACGAATGAGTGGCAACCTATGCCGCTGCGGCGCATACAACGGTATTGTCGACGCGATCCAGGACACGTTTGGTACGGCCAAGGGCGAACCCGGCAAGCGCGAGGCCTCAATATGAACCCCTTTACCTATGAACGCGCTTCGGACCGGCTCGCGGCGCAGACGCTTGGTGCTCAAGCGGGAGCCAAATACCTGGGCGGGGGCACCAACCTGGTCGACCTGATGCGCGAGACCATCGAGCATCCAACGCTACTGGTCGATGTCACAGGCTTTTCATGCGCAATAGAGGAGACGGGCGATGGTGGCCTGCGGATCGGCGCCGGGGTCAAGAACACTGCGGTGGCGGCTGACCGGCGCGTTCGCGAGCGCTACCCGATGTTATCTGAGGCGATCCTGGCAGGTGCTTCGGCGCAGATCCGCAACATGGCGACGGTGGGCGGCAATCTTCTGCAGCGCACCCGCTGCGGTTATTTTTACGACGACGCTGCGCACTGCAATAAGCGCGCGCCCGGAACGGGCTGCGGCGCCATAGAGGGCTTCAACCGCATGCACGCAATCCTTGGTGCCTCCACCGCCTGCGTCGCCACGCACCCCTCGGATATGGCCGCCCTGGATGCGCTGGTGACGGTGGAGGGCCGCAACGGCGCACGCGACATCCCATTGATCGATTTCCACGTCTTGCCCGGTGAAACGCCACAGATCGAAACGGTGTTGGAGACAGGGGAACTAATCACCGCAGTGACCCTGCCGCCCAGTCTTGCGGGCCGTTCCAGCTATCGCAAGGTTCGCGACCGCGCCTCCTATGCCTTTGCCCTGATCTCGGTGGCTGCGGTTCTGGAAGTGCAGGGCGGCGTCGTGAAGGAGGTGCGCATCGCTCTGGGCGGCGTCGCCCACAAGCCATGGCGCGCCCAGGCGGCCGAGGCTGCCCTCAAGGGCGGCCCGGCGACAGAGGCGGCGTTTCGCGCGGCGGCGCAGGCGGAACTTGTTTCCAGTCGAGGTCTTCGTGATAACGCCTTCAAGATCGAACTGGGTCAACGCGTGATCACCGACACCTTGGTCAAGTTGACCGCTCTCCAGGAGATCCGCTGATGCCCATGCTCAAGGACGCCATGTTGACGGTGATGAAAAAAGCCATCGCCCTCGCCCCTGAAAGCTTCATTCCCGGCGGCAAGCCCGATCCACTGATTCAGCACAAGCACGGCCTGATCGGCGCATCGGTAAGCCGGATCGACGGGCCGTTGAAGGTTTCCGGCCGGGCGGCCTTTGCCGGGGAGTTTCCAATGGAGGGAATGACCTACGCGGCGCTCAAGTATTCTTCTATTTCCCGTGGGCGCATCGTCAAGATCGACACCGTGGCCGCCGAGGCCGCGCCCGGCGTCGTACTCGTGATGACCTACCGGAATGCGCCTCGCCTCAAGTCCATGCCGCTGTTCATGTCCCAGCCCAAGGCCGCGGGTGGGGACGACCTGCCGATTATGCAGGACGATCAGGTTCACTGGAATGGCCAGCCGGTCGCGCTGGTGCTGGCCGAGACGCAGGAGCAGGCAGACCACGCCCAGTCCCTGATCCATGTCGCGTATGAGATGGGAAGCGACGGGGTGACATCCCTGGATGCGGCCAAGGCGAAAGGTTTCGAGCCCGGTGTTTTCCAGGGCGAGCCGCTGCGGCTCGAGATCAAGGATGCCGAGGCCATGCTGGCTGCAGCGCCTCACAAGATCGACGTCCGCTACACGACCCCTCGCCATAACCACAATCCGATCGAACTGCATGCAGCGACGCTCGCGTGGGACGGGGATGCGCTGCGGATCCACGACACCGTGCAAGCGGTAGCCCACGAAGCGTGGACTATTGCGGAGGTGTTCGGCATCGATGAGAAAAAGGTGCACGTCACCTCGCCGTTTGTCGGCGGGGGCTTTGGTTCAAAAACGGT
>Ga0302300_1001330_pt1 | contig 14206 bp, 15 predicted proteins | sample III_Palsa_E1_1_FD_198756 | JGI IMG/M metagenome (GOLD analysis project Ga0302300, IMG submission 198756) | Peat permafrost microbial communities from Stordalen Mire near Abisko, Sweden - III_Palsa_E1_1 | ecosystem: Environmental > Terrestrial > Soil > Palsa > Peat permafrost | place: Sweden... | reverse complement strand
ATATAAACAATTAATATAAATAATTGATATGGTAGTAACTACCATACCATGTTTTTTACCGGTTAAATAATATTGATATTACATTTATGTTATGGCAGCTGAACAAAAAAGTTGTCATAAACTGTAAATAATTACTTATTTATTTATAATAAATAATAAGGTAATAAACTAGTGATTAAAATGGCATCTAAACTTATTGTTAACTTCGTTGTCACTAGTTTCTCAGGCATGGAACATAGTCGTTTTCTACCAAAGAGACTGGCTTTTCTTGGCGATAAAAGTTACAACTTGTATAGTTGGATGAACAATTACTGGTATGAACAAGGTACAAACAATCGATTAGGAAGAGGAGGAGAAGGAGGAGGAGGACATAGTGTTAAGCATACAGATGGTAGAAAGATTGTTTACCTACCTGATACATGCAGTGACAAATATGCAGTTAGAGAACTTCACAAGAATAACTTTGTCACTGTAACTACATTTGGCAACAAAGTTAGTGATGAATGTATTTTTAACTTTAATCCTGTTACTGTTATTGACAGTAAACATGTTAAGCATCGATGTTTAGGTCTACTGCAATATTTAAACCAAGATTTTACCTATTCATCTTGTTCTGTAACTTATCCAAAGTTAAACCAACATATTGTTACCGGTATGCAAATCAATGATATTAATGATAGTGATATGAACTGCTATAACAATTTACCTATCGGTGATAACAAAGACTTAGCTTTATACCACCTAGCAGAGAAATATTCTGTTGTCATGCAATTAAAACAATAAACATCTTTCAATTATTTACATTTTAGGAATGTAACTTATAATTTGTATAATATACATTAACATTAACTAAATTATAATATTATTATATGACATATACATCATACATATTCTACTCTTTTATTTTAAAGTAATCACTCCTCCTTCTCCCTCCCTAACACCATACCTATATATTCTAATAATAGTATGTAACATACTATTATAAATTTATTATTGTTTAACTTATTATTGTTTAACTTATTATTACTTGGCACGAGAGTAATTACATAAGATCCATGTAAATAATTAACCATATGTTTAGTGTGATAATACAAATATCATCATGAAATAATTATTTAGTTATACTGATATCGCTACTCAACTGTTGTGAGTAGTTGGTTACACGTATTTTACGTAATTTCACTACAAATTTTGTTAATGTTTTAATATTATTATAGTAATAATATAAGAGAGAATTAGAGAGAAGGAAAAGAAGATTACATAAAACTTGTGTAGGCGCAACTTGTCACGAAATATTATGTATCATTACGACAAATTATTTGTTTATGAATGTGTAATGTTATATAATTATTATAGATACTTGTTTACACGATTTGTTCGTAATTTATGTGTTTTAAGTTATAATATTATTTAATACAAGTGCAATTACATAAAATTTGTGTAAATAAACAATCCACAATAGTAATGTGGTAATAAGAGGAGTTAATACGTAATTATTGTGGATTGTTGTTTACACAAATTATACGTAGATATGTACTTTAAAATACGTTAATTGAACCAATGTTATTATTATTAAGTTAATTCATACAATTGTACTAGTTATCAATACAACAATAAAAACTAATATGTATGTGTCTAATAACAGATATATTAATAATAGATACACTAATAGGTAATTCATAATCTAATAGTACACATACACGTCTACTTAACATTATTCACACACAATATACATTAGTTAACAAAATACAACTCAAGGTTGTACTTTAACTACAAACATTTTATCTTTTCTAATGCCAAGTTTAAAGCTTGTATCGAATTATATTTATGCAAGAAATTATTTATATACATGTAATATTAACATACATTTGTACTTAAATAGTAACATTATATATGTATATTTAAATTACATTAACAATAAAGTATGTATAAAATTGATATTTTATTATTACATTATGTGACAAAATGAGTCTGAACAAGGAAGCTTTTGAGCGGGATAGGCATTTATTTTCTTATAATTTGTGGGTTCAATATATAAATGGTAAGTTGGTTAAAGTTGGGTGTAATGAAGATGACTTGATCACTACGACTGACAATGATGATAACTATGTGGTATTTACCCATCGACCTTTAGATATCAATGAACTTGCATATGAGAGGGATATGAAAGATTTCCCAAAGGGAATTTGGGTGTTGTATATTGATGGAAAGCTTGTAGGTAGTGACTATAATCCATCCAATCTTACGAGCCTCATCGATCGTGACTGTCTACTTACACAACATGGTGTTGAGAGAGACATCCCTTTTATTGGATAGGCAACAGGAGAAAGAGAAAGAGAGAGAGGGGTAACAAAAAGAAAAAGAAATGAAAAGATGTATATATGTTATTTGACTTATCCGATAAGTCAACAAGTGTTTTGTGTATTACAATAATAATGTGAAATATTGTATATCTTAAATATATTTTTATTGTAGGTAAAAATATGTCATTAAATGATGTATACTTAACCTTCGTCAGGGATATTGCCAACTTGAAAAGTTTCGAGGATGTGAGCCTAGATGTGTCAATAGGCGGAGGTCTCTGTCAACCATCACGCTACATCACTTTGGCCACTAATGGTAACGATAATAAAGATAATAAAGATAATAAAGATAATAAAGATAATAAAGATAATAAAGATAATAAAGATAATAAAGATAATAAAGATAATAAAGATAATAAAGATTGTAGTAAATATGATGGTAAGAATATGTATATTAAAATGCCAAAGTTTAAAAATTTCAACAAGCAAAAAGGTAATTGTGTTAATGAAGAGTTGGCGTTTACTATAAGTTTTACGTTAGGTTTGAATTGTGTGCCGGTCACGATGGCACCCGAGTATCATTCAAACCTTATTGGTAAGTATGTACCAGGTAAGATTAGATCATTGTTGTCATTGTTACCAGATGGTGATACCTTATTTCAAGGTACTGTAATACAGAAAGTTGTACACTGTAACCCACATCAATATCATATTGATGGTAGTCAAGAGGTTGTCAGATCCAAACTCAACATGGACTCAGCTCATAAGGCTATATTATTTAATATTATTGTTGGTAGAAACGATGCCGATGCCAACAATTCTGTCATTGATATCAATAACATTGTTATTGATGTTGACAATGAATATTTGGGATCAAAAACTACTGGTTACTGGTTGGTACCTTACTATCACGACACAACTATTTGTGATACCACCATCAAACAACTATTGTGTTACAACTTTGGTCATATTGAGCCACTGTTAACACACATCAGTGATAATAAAGTTAAAAATAATATCTACAACAACTTTACCAATTTGATACAATGGGTATCATCCAATCATCCTGTTAAGGTTTGTGACCTAAGTCAACAATTTTATGTTCAACCCCAAATCCACATCCAATGTCCAACACAATAACACACCCTCCCCTTTTCCCTCTCCCCCCCCCCCTTTCCCTCTCCTCCCTTTCCCCTCAATACATATACATATACATAAAAATACGAATATATGTTATTTATATTTATTGTTATATTTGTAACCTATATTTATATTTACTACATCGTGCAGTAAAATATATACAATATTATGTTTGTTTTGATATACCAGACACATAATTGTTTGAATTTACATACTCATAACATCTCAATATAACATCTCATTATAACATCCCAATATCAAACAATTATATTACATTGTTATAATTTAATACATAATGTATTAAATGTTTTCATGCTACTAACAATACGTGTTTAACACAACGAGTTAATAACCACAGTATTTAATGTGTTCAACATAACAATATTTGTAATATTGTTTTAATATTTAACATAATAATAATTATCATTGGCTACTAGTTAATTAATATAGTAATACTTGTTGTTTAGTGGTATTCTATCCATTATCTAATAGTACCTATTACATTATAGTTAATCATTTAACATGGTTAAGTTTGCAATAAAATGTAATGTGTTAAAATATACTAAATAACTAAGTTTTTGGTATGTAGTATATTTTAACACAGTGACTTTTACTACCTGTAAGTAGTAAATATTGTATATAATATAATAGAATAAATAGTATTACCAACTAGTTAATTAAACAGATCAAAACCCAAATCCTCACTTGATTGTGTTGTTACTATTTTATCTTTGTCTTTTTCTAGTTGTAGTTGCTTTTGAATAGCTAACTGTCTAGGAATAACATCTGTTACTAAATAATATAACACCTCATAGTAATTTTTACCTAAGGGATAGATTAGATTGTTGTCAAACACATAATGTTGGATACATGGATAGGTAGATACAAGTTCATTCAACACAGCATAATATTCTGATGGTGGTGACGCTGACGTCATATTACCATTTTTAATGCTATCTCCGTATTGTTTAAGTTTGGCATTTAAGTTGTAATCTATTTCATAATCTATTTCATACATTATTTATGATTATAATTTATATAACCAGTTTTTTATATTAATTTAATATCATTATTCATAATAATAATGGAATAGCAACATGACATTACATTAGCAAAATATTGTGACAGATAATTGCTGTATCAGTGAAATAGGTCAACAAACTGTTTTAATCCTCTCTTAGTTGTTTGCTGTATATTGTTAATACCGGGTATAATTGAACCATGAGTTGATCCATGAGTTGAACCATGAGTTGATCCATGAATAGTAGTTGTGGTCATGATTGTTTTTAACATGGTTTCTGGAGCCAAATTATCCTTACCTGTTAGGCAAGCCTTAATAATTTGTAGGTCAAGAAGTAGTTGACTTGTCATCATAACTTTATGATCTGCCTTCTGTTCATTTGATGCAGTGACACTGGTCAACTTGGTAATGTTGCCAAGTAGAGAAACCACATCATGATGATTATTACCATGATGATTGTGACTATGATAGTTGGAAAATACACCAACAAACATATCATTGAATTTGACCATGAGTTTGTTATTAATGTGTTTAAGTAGTGTTTGACTTGTGATAGTTAGATTAATAACATCTGTGGTATCAACCAACACATTACTAATTGCAATTGCCTCATTACTCTCATTAATAACGGTATCATGTTGATACCAATTTTTACCAATCATGGTAGTCAATAGTGGTAATAGTGGTTGACAAATAATTGTCAAACATGAGTTGATACCAGTTGACACTAAACACTTAGCTTTGTCCTCAATAGTGGAGAATTCCACCTTATATTTAGTTCCAATACGTAACATCATATCGTTAACGTACTCAGCAGTATTAATTACAACACATAACAATTTAACATTAGTGTTAATATCATTGGTAACTGATGATGACGTTGATGATGACAGTGATAGCGAATTGCAATAGTGTAATAAAGCATCTAAATATAACAATACGTATTTTGATAGTAGTTCGGTCAACTCAAATACCGGTAATACGTTGATTAGCCTAGTCAACTGTTGAGTGGACAATTTGTAGTATTGGAATAGATCACTACTTGAAGTGTACACATTAGTGTTAATGTCATTGAAGGTTGTATTTTTGATCATAGTCTTAAATCCTTTGTCTTGTTCATCCAAGAATAGATGGATGTAAGATTTAAACACACATGATATCGTTTCCATGTCATACTTCTTTTCAAGTGCCACAGTTGCTGACATAAAACGAGAAAGAAGTTTAAGATCTGATACCCCGGTATTCAACACATTAACTATATCCTGTTTAACCTGTGTAACAAACTGTTGTTTGAACACATCCTTGAGTACTGCAGATACATATACCCTTTCAAACCATGCATACAAAGGTTGGAAGTCATGAATAGTGTTCAACTGGAAATATAATTGTGATGATGATGATTGTGGCAACTGGACAGTTGTGTAACATGTTCTACGATTGTAATAGTTAACATACGTATTATGGACATCCTTGTTTTTGGTACTTAGGATTTTAACCAGTTGGTATGCATCGTAACTAAAGATGTTGTTGGCAGCCAACCCTAACATGTACTTTTGGTATACAAGCTCCAACTCATAAAACTGTAGTAATATATTCCTTACACAAACCACACTGTCATAGTACTGTGAGAATACATTCACTAGTTGATACCCAGATTCAAACAAAGAGGTTACCTGATCTAAACTTTGTAACCTGGTTGATGTTGGTGTTGATGATGTTACTGATGATAATGATGGTAAGTTCGACATGTAAGTCAAACCTAACTGTTTAAGTTCATCTACAATCTTAACCAATAAGGATAACTTCTCTAACGTAGTAATGCTATGTGCCAAGTTTCTCTTGACAGTGTCAAGCTGTGTAATTTGTTCTATGACATAAACTTCGGTATTTACTGCTGTATTAATCGTATCATCTGAACTGTTATTAACACTGTTAACATTCAACTCATCACTAGTACTATCATGATGTTTATCATTAGTAACGATGTTATTACTATTTGTTTTGTTGTGTGGAGTACGAATTAGTGATTCAACGATACCAAGCATGGGAAGATTTGACAATTTACTGTGCATATTTTCCATCTTGGTTGCCAACTTCTTGATATCGTTTTGAGCATGCACCACATCACCATGTGCTGACATTGCACTATTAATGTCTGCTGTTATATCAAGCTCATTACGCTTAATCTTAACCTGAATTCGAGCTTGTAGTTTATCGATACCAGCCAAAGACTGCTCATCAGGTAACAGTTGGTTGATAATGTCTACTGAATTCGACATTTCCATGTTATTTACTTACCACATTTTCACATTTCTTATTACTACAATCCACCCTTCAGTAAAATATTTAAACATAACACATGTGTTATCAATGTTATTATACAAACATATTTGATATGTTTAACGATGTTAATATTATTTTAGTTGTACAATAAGAATTGTTGTATCCAAATACCCCAATACTTCATTTGTATTGTGAAAGGACAAAATGTAAGTTAAAATACTATTTCAATGGATAATAATAATATATTACACTTAAAATTAACAATATATATACATAACTGTTATGTTTACTAAAAATACTGTTTGTTACATCATATAACACAAGAGATAATTCAAACATTAAATATTACTTACACTCTATAATATATATATATATGTTATAAAGTTACCATTTTGTATAATGTACCTTATGTAAAAACATTATAAATAATATACCCCTCCTCTTCCCTCTCCTCTTCCTCCTCTCAACAATAATAACATCCATATATATATAATAAAAACAAACACAATGTGTTGTTTTAATGTATTGAATATTACTGCTGTAATTTAATACGAAACATCTTTGGATGGATTACAGACCAACTACTTGTTATATTAGAGCAATTACATGACAATACGTGTAGACAAGAATCCACAACATCCATGTAATTATACAAAATATATAACAAGTAATTATACATACCAACTACATGGATGTTGTGGATCCTTGCTTACACGTATTGCCATGTAGTTGGTACTCGAACTATCTTGTTACAATTGCGGATTATAAATTTTTTTATATATGTATTTATTGATTGAGTGATTGGAATACAAGTATAAATTATCTTTGAGACATTACAGACCATTTACTTGTTATATTAAAATGAATACATGACTATTTGTGTAAAAAACAAACCACAAATAGTCATGTGTATTTAATCTATACAATTACTTGTTGTATGCTAAAATATTTATATAAATGCTATGGATTTTTTGTTTATATGTATAATCATGTAATAACATTTAAATTATCTGGTTACGTTTATGTACCGTTGTTTTAATATGTCTTGTTGTTTTAATATGTCTTGTTGTTTTAATATGTCTTGTTGTTTTAATATGTATGTGTATACATTTAAAGATAGTAAATATGTAGAATATTTTTTACACTTGTAATGATTTGTCTTTTAACATAACGATCTGTAACTTCAAACACATTACAGTTGTAATATTTAATTTTCTCCAGCTTAAAATTTACGTTGTATATACTTATTTATTTATGTTAAAGTCTATCCTTACAGTTTTAGGTTGTGAGTATATTTACATGTATATGTTCCAGTTTATTATTTACCAACGTTACCTCGGGTAACGTATATGCAATGTTAATCTTTTATTCCCAATCCACAAACGTAATCTGTGAGGTAATCTTTATTTATGTTGGTATTTAAACACATTCCAACTGTTTAAATACCAACATATATTGTTTATCTTCAACATGTATAAACATACTACTTATTGTTAATCGATGTAAAGATTTAATTCTATTATGGTATTTATATAGCTTATTGTGTTTTTGGTTCACAACTCTAGGTTGTGAAGTAGTTAATAACAATTTACCATAAATACGTTATTTACTTATAAATATATTTTACCACATTATTTTTTACAAGAGAAATGAGTTGTCAACATGTAAATTTGTGTGATATACAGTCACTACTGTATGTAATATTGGCATCTATTAACAGTGATAATGCTAGTCGTACTGCAGTCATTTCCACAATCAATGACATAGATACAAATGTTAATACAATCCTTTCATTGTTACAACCTGGTTACTCATCATTGATGAATCATGAGCATGTAATACCTGCAGGTATCATTACCAACTACACTTTAATTCCTATTGCAGTCAATCCAACTCTTATACCCCTAAATACAACATTACCTGTTTATGTGTTTGGTGCTGGTGGCACACCTCAACCAGGTACATTTACTGTAACTCGTACAAGTGACAATACATATACTATAAATGCATCAAGTATAGTACCTCTCCAATCTGCTCTTAGCTTTTATTAAATAATAGTCCTTTAAACATAAAGCAGTACATAACTATATTGTAATGTAACATTACAACAATATTTTTACTTCATGGTGAAGTAATATTTGTTATGTCCATCTTCCTCTTGTCAAGTACATTTCTCTCGTCAAGCACATCCATATAAACAACAAGTACTATTTGTTTTTTTAAATATTGTGTGATTCACATCAAAATAATATTACGTTGTGTGTGTTATATGTGACAATAGAGTATCCTATTAGTTTATAACACTATGAACAAAGTTAACATGTAATGTTTACTTTGTCGCAAAGTAAATAATAGGTCATCAAGTGGTCAATGTATAACAACGACGACATTAAAATCGTGGTTTACCTTTAACTAATATACTGTTGTAATAGTCAATGATTCTTTGGCTAATTTCAAGAGATGGTGTTTCAACTACAGTTCTGTATTTTGCATATGTTTGATTATAATCATCACCTCTAATGTTAGCCCACTTGATACGAATACCATCAAGTTTATAATACCAACCAAGATAGTTACTCTCGTGAAGTTCAAATTTTGCCTCCTGTATATTTAGAGCTCTCGATACCAAAATTTTGGCCAATTCTAAATTGTTAGTTCCAAGTGAGCCAATGGCTACTTTTGTATCTGTTAATAGCTCAATTGTTCGTATTTATTACCATTACTTTTTAAGTTTGCAAATCATAATTATCATCAGTTGGAAGCTTCTTCATCTCAACCCTCTTTTATCTACATACCCCTTCCATTAAACAACAAACAATTATGTTGATAAACATGTTATTACTATTAATATTATTAACATTAATATTACATTATATCACTTGTACTGTACTAGTGTTAGTTTAATTTAGAATCATGATTTTAATAATACCCAACATACAATTATCTATCACCATAATATTAATAGTATGTAGTTTGTGGCAACACAGGGTAAGGTTAAAATATTTTGTTCAACCATAACAACTATATAACTACAATGTAAAATTAGAGATAGACTATAATTCCATATTTTTATGTATGTTCAAAATTACAATTGTTAAGAGTATAATTGTTAAGAGTATAATTGTTAAGAGTATAATTGTTAAGAGTATAATTGTTAAGAGTATAATTGTTAAGAGTACAGATGATAAAATGATCATCATACCTATGAATATATTTAAATATGGTTAAGATTCAAATTCGAGGTCATAGTCGAAATCAAGATAAGGATGATAAGCAAAGTATTGTATATGACATACCTGATGCGTGGATAACAAATAGTAAAACTATACAACAATTATTTGACTATATTAGTAGAGATGATGAACCATTATACCTTGGTGTGTCAGAACATGACTGGCAGGCCTATATTGACTTCATGCAAAATAATGAAGCCACCGTGGCGGCATTAAGAGTAATAGACTATCTTGATGATGTAGAACAAGTTAAGACATGGTACAGATGTTGGTACCGGGTAACAAACGTCACACTGTTGATATGATGTTGAAAAGTACTAGCTTCACATCACAAGACTTGTTTCCCTTCGTGTCATCCTTTCAACAGGTTCACTCTCTCATTAAAGATAATGTAACAAAACAGGAGGTTGGAGACATTTTTAAAGTTTTGTATCCTGATGGCAATAATAATTTATACCAGATTTACTTAAAGACTTTTGATTACCGTTCCATGGAACCATCTATTACGTTTATGACACACAAACTCTATAATAGGTCAATAGAAAATGGTTTCATTGCTGTTGAAGGTCATTATAACTATTATTCACCAACCTTATTTCCATTCCACACACGGGGAATTATCTTTTGTAACCTTAACAACAATTCAAATAACGATGGTAATAGTTTGAGTAATAGTTTGAGCAGTAGTAGACCACAAGTTATATCGGGAGATGTTGCAGCATACTATCAGATCCCAGTATCTGCATTTAAAGATATGTGGTGGTATTGTCCACAGCACAAACCATACTTAAATGTTTCTACTTACAAAGGTAAATTTAGTGTTTGTTGTGTGTTGTCTCCTGATACATCATTCTATAATAGGGAGTTTATTACTATCGACGATAACAAGTTTGATCCTAATGACGGGTTTAATACTGGTATTAAGATTGAAGATTATGAGTTAATGTCTCTTAATGCACCATCGACTTACGGTCGTCTATATAATCTCTACCGGGTTCTACTCACTGATCCAATTAGCAAGAAGTTGTTTGCCATTTCAATCTAAGTGTTGTTTCCTCTTGTCTTTCCTTTCATTCACACACATACATATTATACAATATATACACATCATAATAAATTTTACAACTGCAAGTTGTAATTTGTTAATAGTAACATATAAGTACTTAATTACTGTTAGTATTGTGTACTCTTACAGTTTATGTTCTTTGTTGTAAAATTATAATATTATAACTACCTAAAACCATATTGTATGTCTGAAACATACAAACTTATGTTGGATAGTTGAGGCCATCTCCTCCTCATGTGATGAGTCACCAACCAGTTGATTGTACAAACATTTTTACTTTGTATCTTTTGATATACAAAAAGATGTTATAACTGTTTTAATATAACAAATATAAGTGTTATGTTACTATAACATAATTTTTAAACGATGTTAATGGTATTATTATAATAGATGTTAACTAGATGATGGAGAGAGGAAAGGATGAGGAGAGAGTAGTTAAAGAAGTCAGTGGAAATGAATTTTCCGGACAGAAATAAACAGAAAAGTACAATGGACACTGCGATACTACTCTATCTCTCAATGGCAGCTATTACACTTGGTATGTCTCAGCTCGAGAACGATTTTATGTTCAATTCAAATGGTAAGGTTGATATGGCGTCAGCCCAAAAGATTGTTTCGTTGATTAGAAGTCTACCCTATAGAAGTGAGCTGTCACAGGCTGAACGTGATGATATTTGGTTAGTAGCTAAACAAAAAGCTGCAATCACAGGTACACCTATTATTGTCACACTTGATCCAGCATCCATCCATCCAGATACTGAGAGGATTTTGAGATCTATCATTGATACTGCAACTCCTGATGAGCACGACTACAATAAAAAGAGTGATGATCTGGATAGTATAATTTTGGACATGGAGGAAGATGGGTACGATCAAGACTTCATTGATAGGTATGTTAAACGTAATATTTACAACAAACAAACACACATCGATCGACTGACTAAAAGTCTTTCTGATGATGGTTACAGTTCAAATATCATCACCAAAATTACAAACTTTGTGAATGACAATTGGCCTTGAAATGTTCATTGTGAACCATAAGGTAGTGTTTATTATACTTTTTACCACACAACGATTTGTAACCACCAACGTCTATTTCTTTGAATAAAAACAACATAACAAGTAGCTACTTCACTACTACTACTATGGTCCATAACAATAATACTATGTTACTGTAACATAATTCATAATAAATAACACATATTAACTAAGTAAGTAATTTGTTGTTGCCAGTAACACTGCATTGAAACTATTATAATCCCACATGCAGAAAACAATAGTGTATCTAAAGGTAGTGTATCACGAAACATGTTACAATTTACCATATGTAAATAACACATATATTATTAATAATACTTGTAAAGTTTTTAGTGTTGATAATACTAATAATAACAATAATAGTTATATTAGTAAATAAAGTAAATTATTACTGTTGTGTAGTTAACACATTCATCATTCAAGATATAAGTGTATAGTTGGATGATAAGATACTTGTAAACATTTACTGTCCTAATTAAGATAAGATAAGATAAAATAAAATAAGATAAGATAAGACATTATATGTACTAATTTTATTTACCATGCATTTGTTATTTGTTAACTACACACATGGTTATCTTATAATTGTAGGACAATTATATTTCGTTAATCTCTTAGCTGTTAATTATTTAGCATATATGTATATATGATAATTGTTGTCTTTATAACGACCTATTGTTAAAGTTGATTTGGGTAGAGTAAAAGTGGAATAAACATAACTTAATCCAGGTGATATCTAAAATAAAAATGTCTGTTAACTGGTTGCCTCTTAATGAAATTGCCAGCCGTATTTCAGTCGTCCATCTAACTTCGGGCGTTGATACTAAGCTGGATTTTCGTACATTCCATAATACACCAGTTAAGATTTGGTTGATTGAAGATGACCAAACCATTACTTATGTTTTTTCTAAGTATTTGTATGGTGAGAAGGACGCAATGCAACTGTGGCAAACGTTGAAGGATGACTATATCATGTCTATTGGTCAACAGGTGTCACTTGATTTAATTCTAGTCGATATACCTTGGCATGACTTCCAAATCCTGTTTCACTATGATAAGAAGAGTAAAACATACATTAGTAATGACGACTACAACAAAACTCACGCTGATAAACCAATTACTCTAGCTCACGTTCTTGCTACCATGTACTTCAGTGACTTTAGGATTTATGATTGGAAGAAGATTATCCTAACATTTGGTGATCTAGTAAAGGACACATATCCCGAATTCTCTCATTTAGCGGGAATGCAGTGTATGGGATGTCTTGATTATGATTCAGATGATGATGAATGTAAAGTTAACAAAACTCAAGATCAGAAACGTTATGATGACATTTTGACATCTTATCGGTTGTTTTAAAACATGTAATTTTTGTCACTCAAGGTGACAAAGTGTGTAAATAATTGTATTATCTTGTCCTAAACACAAATTGTATTTTTGACTATATATGTATGTATCAGATTAAAATGTTATTAGTTGTAAGAGTTACACTGGATTGTAAAGTTAAAGATAATGTATCTTAGGTCAGATAAATATGTATAAGTAAGTAACATGAGTCGAGAAATAATTAAGTTAAAAGACAAAGAAGACACATAACACTTGTAAATTTTGGATTTACAAAACAACTAGCTATACCAAACAAGAGTTAAAGACATATGTATCACATCTTGGTACTTTTAGTACAGATGACAATACGTATGTGTATATGGTGTTGTAATATGTCTCATGTCTAATTTTGTCATTTAATAACATCTTAATACATAACAATTATGTATTACTGTTAACTTTGTTTGTAACATCCAAAAGTCCAAACATCCAAATATCTAGACGTGCAAATTTACAGATATATAAATATACAAGTATATGAAGGATAACATTTGTGTGACAAATTGGAACTACACATAAAATTAGATATTATAGATATTACAAATACTATATTTGTATGCCAAGAGACATTGTTTGTTACATCATGTAACAGAAAAGGTAATTCAAAACATTAAATGTTATATAAACCCTACAGTGGGTATACGATAAGATAACTACATTTAACAAATTAAGATGTTTTGACAAGCACACAACAGTTTAGTTTCCAATTATATTCATATACTAGAAGTAGTATATA
>Ga0302300_1001324_pt1 | contig 14225 bp, 10 predicted proteins | sample III_Palsa_E1_1_FD_198756 | JGI IMG/M metagenome (GOLD analysis project Ga0302300, IMG submission 198756) | Peat permafrost microbial communities from Stordalen Mire near Abisko, Sweden - III_Palsa_E1_1 | ecosystem: Environmental > Terrestrial > Soil > Palsa > Peat permafrost | place: Sweden... | reverse complement strand
TTAAACATATTCTTAATAACAAGTATATACTTTATAATTTATTTTAATGACAGGTAAGGTTAAACATATTTTTTGTAAAAATAAAATATTACTACCTGTATCCTCAAAAAGATAACCTTGAGTTACCCTTGATACTACCGAGTGTATTTAACCACTTCTAAGAATAATAGTATATTATACTCGTAATAACAAGTATATACTTTATAATTTATTTTAATGACAGGTAAGGGTTGGAAGAATTTTTTGTAAAAATAAAATATTAATATCTACATTAACTACTATATAGTATAGTGTACATTACGAGGATAATCACACAAAATTCGTGCAAACAACATCCACGAGCATATTGTGACCACATTAGTGTGGGTGAAGTAATTACAAACATAATTTTCAATATAAATTAATACTATTGTTATGTTATTGATGTGTAGTTTGAGTAGTATTTGGTGGTAAATTAACTACACCAAATACTACTCAATTATACATTAACATTACTACCACTACTATAAATACATAATTACCAAGTAATTATAAACAACAATGTGTTTTTCCATAAAATATTAGACAACAAAAACAAGAAGAGAATTTATGGTCAAGAGAGGTATGACATACACTAACACACAAAAAACAATATATGTTAAGACAACACACAAGTTGGTATATTAGATAACATATTGTATTTTGTTACCGTCTCAAAAGAAGGGAAGAAGGGAAGAAGAAACATTTACCCAAAGTATTATGCGATAAATACTTGTTATTAACACCTTTTTATTTCAAACAATATACATTTATATTACAAGTATGAATGTACTAGACAATATAGTATATATATATTTTATGTTCTCAGAACATAAAGAGTTAACTAAAACCAACATTGTGTGTTTATGTTTATGTGTATACATAAACATGCATTTACATCTATCTTTAAATTAACAAAGAGTAAGCATCTTTGCAATTATTGTTATTCCAATCACATCGCGAGTAGTGACAAGTTTGTTGCTTGGTGTCAATGACACAGTTGAGTTTGACGTTAATTCCACCATGTACTGGGAGTACAGCTGTAAATCCAATGTTATGTGTAGTACAAGAAGTAAACATTATACCCCAACACTCACTGGGTATGGCATTTTTAATGTTAATATTAACATGGTTACCGGTTGACAATGTAATGTGTCGTAAACACAAATCACAATGTTTCAAATTGTGGTCATCCACATTCGGTTGGGTTGAATCCCACTCCTCCAAACTTACGTTTTCTTTACTTACGTTTTGACTGTCACTACTACTATCACTACTATCATTTGACTCACAAACAAGCATATTACTAGTACAATGTTGTTCATCATCATCATGATCATCATCATCATCATCATCGTCGGTAATGTTGTCATCTACAATCTCAGATGTCAATGACTGTAGATTATGTTCGTTATCTTGATGATCAGGATTAACACTAGATGTCAAATGCCTATTGTGTTGTTTGGCATTAACACGTTGCATATATTGTTGTTTGTAACATTCCCACTCGTGGTTCCTGTTATGTTGTAGATTGTACATTAACTTATCGTAATCGTATTGACAACTCTGATGTTGTTTGTCTACTATAAATTGTAACAAGTCTTGTCTTTTATCTACTAATTTGCTACCCATGATATACAACAGTTCCCAAATTATCTCTCTTGGTTCCAAGAACTGTTTTAAATCGCTCAGAAGCGACAACAACTGCTGTTCACTGTAAGGATGCCCCAATTGCCACATGACAAAGTTAAAGTCGTACATACATGTTACCAAGTCATCGTCAGTGTATTGAATCTGAACTTCTCCTTCACTCCCTCCACAATCCTCACTTCTTCCACCCAGTGAGGTTGGTATTAAACCATTATTGTCAGTGACAGGTGTGACAATTTCACAGTAGTAAGAGGGATCATGGTCCAATATGTTAGCATCACTATCCTGTCCTCGTTCATGTTGCTCATCATATGTAGGTGACATATTTGTGGAAATCAACGACATTTGAAACCAGGTATTTTTGTCATTTGACGCACAAAGTAAATTTGCTGTTGGTAGTAAACTTGGAACAGTAATGACCGTCTCATTTAAGTCACGATCAAACACATGAACAATGTTTGTAGCCAATTCTTTGATCAACAAATGTCCATTACCATTTACTGTAAAGTAACATGGGTAACGTTTTGTATGTAAGTAACTGTAACACCGTTCTTTAACTAAAACATATTCCGCGTATGGAGTATTTGTTGTGTTTAATGGTATATGACCATATGGACCCTTCAAGTTGTACTGTTCAACACATCTTTGATATGGGTCAAGGTTAACACATCCTTGTTCTGTTACTCGTCTCACAAACTTGTATGACTTCAATGTACGAGTGCAATATACCATTGTTGTAGTACTTTTAGTAACATTATCATTGACAATAACATATGGATCACCAACACATTGTCTATTTTTAACATTAACAGTACCTTGTGTTTGTGTCACAGTAAAAACAATATCACCTGATTTGTATTCTGAGTAGTCAGTGCTAATAGCAATGGGTTTTACATCTTGTGGTAATGATGGATTTGAAACACCAGAACACAATCTGATTGGTAGATCATCTTCATGGTGAAACAACATTTTCATTCACTGTACATTTGCAACGATATGATACTCATCATTTTTTACACACATACATGTATACATATTAAACTATAACAAGTTGGAAATAACAATAACATATACATTACTTTAATATATACAGTTTGTACAATATGGTTAGTATCTATACATTTAACATTTATATTACCAACATCTAATTTATTCAAAACCTATGTTCACCATATTTTGTATGTTTTGTATGCGGTGTGAATGTACTTTTGTTGGTATGAACAAGTACATGAATTATTTGCTACATACATGTATATATTAACACTCACCAAGTAAACTAAATATATGTGGAATTAAAAATATATGTATATTGTAATATTATTAAATATTTTAGCTATTAAAAGAGGACCCTCTAAACAAGGTCAAAAAGTCAAGACGATATGAGTATCTCAAAATTAGTTGTATCACCGTTTTACTATGGTAAGGAGTTTGCTTATGACATGAATCTCACGGCCAATAATATCGTTAAGTACAATCGTACAATTGACAAACAGGTGTATGAAAACAAATACATGATGATGGTAACATTTAGTAACAAGAATAGTAGGAATCCCAAACTACTAATACCATTTCCACTGTCATTTCGTAGGCCCAAGATTACTGTTTGCCTGACCCAAATTAATCAACAGGTTCTGGAATTAACCAATGGTTGGGCTCAAGGACAAACTGTTCTGTATGACTACTTCTCAACTCCAGCACCCATTAACTTCGACAACATACAAGTATCAACCAATGCCACCTTATATGTTGAATGGATTCTCATCTGCCCCATAGATAGTACAGATACCACAATTGTTAATAATTTATATCCAATCTTTGACACCGTACCAAACAATAAAGTTACTATACATAAATACAGTAGCATTACAATTCCTAGTCAACAAACAGATGGTCAACAAACAGATGGTCAACAAACAGATGGTCAACAAACAGATGGTCAACAAACAGATGGTCAACAAACAATTAACCAATCAACAAGTCAAACGTCATTAAACAAGGGGGTAATAGTTAACAATAAGTACCAAATTTTAGTAAGGGACAATGGTAATAAACATCCAATAACAAAAACTGTACCTTGGTATGAATATGCAGGTTATGGTTACCTTGATAATGTAAGATACGTGCTGCAATATGCAGGGTGTAAAATAACCAGACTGTTTGCTGCACCATTTTTAAGTTATAACCAAAATATTTACAATGGTATTCCAATCCCTTATAGCCAAATTGCTGATTATGAAGTATTGTTTGGTAAGACCATGATTTACGTATTACAAACGGGCAAAAGTTCGGTCATCCCTTATGACGTCAACCTTTATGATGCCACCGTTCACAACAAGGCATATCTTGACCTCATCCAACCATCACTCCATAACAGTCTATACATCTGTGATATTAGCCAATACGCATCAGTCAAAGTTCAAAGTGCCAAATTTTACAACAGTAAGTTGTATTGGGGTACTGTCATCCTAGCTTACAGCAATGGACAACTCAAACCTGTGTTGATAGACTTGACACCAAACAATACTTCTAATCAAAGTAGTGATGTTGATCAAGGTAATGATAGTGGTCAACATAATATTTATACACCAAGTACCAATTCACCAGATGAATGGATGACAGCTATGAAGAAATATTTCAATACCCATATTACACTATTGTTTTTCTATCATATTACACTGATACATGAGTTCTGTGAGTATTTAACTGTAATATATAAAAGGTGTATACCTCCTAGTCACGCCTTGTATCATCTGTATTATGCATTTAGTAACCAGAATGTGTCAGCCGGTGTTTATGATCGTGAATCGGTTAAACTAATTTTCCCCCAGTTCACGTTTGATACTTATGAACAGATCATTGATCGTATGTACTTGAACTTCTCCTATGATGACATGGTGTTCAGCAATTACTTAAACAAGTATAACTTTACCGATACCAACTTACAACAATTACCGGAAGTTGCCAGGTTGCAAAAGTTATGGATCATAACAACTAATTATGTTAGTAAATATGTTGATATTGTCTACCAAAACGCCGATATTACCAATGACAAGTATTTACAAACTTGGTTCCAACAATTAAGTAACACCTATAAAGGATTTAACAGTCAATTGGATACTGTAACACTAGATAAGGTTAAGGAGGTGTTTAGCATTCACATCTTCCAAACTTTGGCTCACTGGTCAGATCATAACATGACTTATAACATGTTATCATCACCTGAAATATCTCTTGGTTACAGTCCTAGCAACCATGGTAGGGAATCTGTCGGTGACAAAACATTTGCCAACTACATTTTGTATATTGCTAACACCAGTAAACTTGTTGGTGACACTAGTGACTATCCTCACCTCATGGACATCAGTCGAATTGCATTCTTGGAAAACACCAATCTTCGATCCGCCTTCTATTCTTTCCTCCACGAATTGCTTGACTTTGAGAACCATGAACTTGGCATTAAAAACTATCGTGAAGCCCTGTTACTGTCTGACATGTACCAAGGTGCCACTTATTAAACAGTTACACCTTCCCCCCTCCCCTCCTTCTTCTCCTTATCTTCCCCATCCTTCATTCCTTCTGTTATATCTTTACTTACACACTTTTTACTTTGTTGCAAAGTAAACAAACAAGTAATTTGTTATGTAATAATATAACATAACATATATTAAATAACATAACATATATTAAATAACATAACATATATTAAATAACATAACATATATTAAATAACATAACATATATTAAATAACATAACATATATTAAATAACATAACATATATTAAATAACATAAACAAGTAATTTAGATGCCATTACATGGCAATACGTGTAGGCAAGGAATCACAACATCCATGTAGTTGTAATGGTAATTAATAATTAATTGTGTGTAAGGCCACATGAATGTTGTGGTTCCTTGCCTACACGTATTGCCATGTAATCTTAACGATATAACAAATAGTTAATCTGTAATATTTCCAAAAGTGGTTTATATTAAAACATACAAATATATTAAAACATACAAATATATTAAAACATACAAATTAATTTTACATTACTATATTGTATTATATTTATATTTATGTTTATGTAAAACTCTAGTCTAGTTAGAGTTATAAATGTATATGTGTACAACTATTAAATAGTTGAACATTTGAATATTTAATTAATTAATTGGTTGTATGTGTAAATTAAATATGTAAAACGACACATAGTATCATAGTGTGATAATAAAAGTGTAACTTTATTATAATTATTATTATTATTATGGAGATTATAGAACGTATGGAAGATTATGGTGCTTTTCAAAGAAAGTACCCAGGTGCAGCAGTTCCAGATTATCAACGATTGCTCGATGTTCAGCATGTGATATACGATGAAGTGTGATATACGAGACTATTTTGATAAACATAAAGTGCAGCCAGCAATTGGATTGATATCAATGTGTAGGTATAATAATATTAATAATAACAGTAGACAAGTTATCTATGATATCTATGATATCTATGATGGTCAACATCGAATAGAAGTTATTAAACAATTGTTTAATGAAGAGGGATTAATTATTGCCTTTAACGTTGGTATTGTTAATGTTAGATCTCGAGCTGAGGCTGAAATGCAATACTTAATGTTTAACAAGAGTTTAAATCATAGTGATACATTACACATTGTTCATGATGATAACAAGGATCAGCTGATCAAACAATGTCAACAATGGCTCTTGAATACTTATGGTCACGTATTTGTTAGTCGAGTTACTAAGAGACCATATATTAATATTAAATGCTTCATGGATGCGTTTGTAAAATCCGACTATTACAAACCTACTTATACATTAGAACAGTTTCAAGAGAATTTCTTTAACTATAATAGCTTTTTAATCGATCAAGGTGATAACATATTAACACTTGGTAAGAACAAAATTAGTCAGATCACAGTTCAAAAGATTGTAGACCATGGTATTTACTTCGCTTTTCTGTCTGGTGATGATTATTTCTGTTTAATATAACAACAATGTTGTTATATTAAACTATTATAGTTTTAACATCTTTCCACCCCTTTCTCCCTCTCTCCCTCCTCTTCTCCCCACCACTAACACAATTTACATTCCTGGAGTGTAAAACACAAACTATATACCCCACACACCCCTTAATATATTCCAAGTATTGAACAAGATACAGTATAAATAAATACAAATTATATCTCATGTCATAAAGTAGTTGATATACATCATAATACTTAATTTACATTTACATTTATATATTAAATAATCTTATACACTACTACTACTACTTGACATTAACTTAATATTACATGTATAGTTTAAATGTTAATGTATGTTGATGATGGTAATAATAATTTAGAATTATTATATATTATTTAATTGCCAATTTGATATGGTAATATTGATCCACATTAAGGTTCATTACTTTCAATAAGAACATAATATTTACCATATAACTGTTTTGTTGGATGGATGCGAGATAGTAACTCTATATATTGTTTGTCCACCTCCATATAAATTCTATGATATTCGTAGCCTTTAATCTTTACAGGTAATTCTTGTCCATTTGCGAATTCGTGTTCACCCATAATGACTCCTTTATTGGGACTGGGTGACAGTGCAATTAACTTTTTGGCCCAGTTTTGGCTTTCAACATCTGAGTCATGAATTTCGTCATCCATTATATTCCAGTTTCTTTGTATACCGTCAGTCCTACCAGTAGTGTACATCGCTTCCAAGTGAAGTTCTTGTTTACCAGTATTTTTGGAGTAGCGCCATGTTTTTGAAGGACCATGAAGTTCATCCTTCAAAAAGAAATTACTACTACGAAGTTCATAGTCACCTGTTTCTTGTGATCTATACCACATATTTTGTTGCCCATACTTTTGACCATTAACATGTCTACACTCTTCATATGAATGATGTTTATCGTCATAGTATTGTTTGTAGTAACCATGATAAACACCACGTTTCAATTCAGCGATGGTGTTAACTTTGCCATTTGGAAAATATTTTATATGTGTTTCAGACATATTGTTAGTTCTAATATCATTACAATCAACAGTAAACTTATCGATGACAGTTTCATCATAAGTGACACGTTTATTATAACAAAACTTCATATCGGCTATTACACGACAATAGTTAGTAGGACAGCTCTTATTTTTATAATCATACCAATTGTGCATGAACACATCATTATGTTGTTTGATTAACGGTAGCAGTTGGTAAGGTAACCTCAAGTATACCATATTTTGTATATGTTCATTTAACTCCTGGTATACGAGAACAGCATACTCTATCCAGCCTGAAAATAATATATCTACTATAATATCAAAGTATTCGTTATCCTCCAAATAGTCGGCTAACTGCAAGCTCTCATTAAGAGAACGTCTATCAACAAGACAGATATTACGTTTAACAGGACGTTGTGACCAACGAACATAATCATCAATAACTACCGAAAACTTATCTGGAACTGCTATCTCAATGCTACACTTCACTGCAGTGTCAGTAACAAGGTTACTAATCACAACCGATGTTATACGTTCCGGATTGTGAACTGTTAACTTATCGTTATACATTACAAAAATAAGGTCCATTTGTTACGTTTAATACACCATCATCATCATCATCATACATATTTTTCATTTATAATTATTTAGTGATATTATACATGTTTTTGTGACAAGAGAATAGGAAATAAACATGTCATGTTATTAATACCTATCTGTCTTCACCCAAAAATTCCCTATCTAAATTAAACTTTAACCTGGTTAAAATTATCCATTCAACATATGTACGTCATTGTAAATAACACTAAATACAAACCATAATTTTATAATGACAACATTTTAATACTTATTTTTAATATTTATTGTTAACAATATATATATATATATATATACAATACTAGTAGTCATGTGTTTCAGTACGTGTATGTAATGTACACATTACAGTACCTGTTTTATTGAAGGAATGTAATAATTACATTTCGTGCTACACAAAGTTAAGTGGTATGACATATTATATCATGTAAATACTACATTAATGTTTAACTGTTAAACATTTTTCACCTGTCTTCTCCCTATGTTGAGATAATACTTTATACATAGTTTGTGTATTGTTTTATATGTAAATGTCGACATTAATAATTTAGAATTATTATATTCTATTTAAATTATTCAAGCTACTTGACTATATAATATCATTGAAGTTGGTTATCATTGAAGTTGGTTATCATGTATCAAAACGTAATACTTACCATATAATTCCTTTGTTGAATATGTTTGTGACAGTAACTGTATCTTCCTTCTTCATATGAGTGATAACTATCTTGAAAATACTGTTTATAGTAATCATGATAGCAACCATAGTTCAGTTCAGCAATAGTTTTAACTTTGTCATTGGTAAAATAAGTTACGTTTTTCTCAAATACATTATTAGTATTGGCCTCATCACAATAGACAACAAACTTATCAATTATACTACTATTATCAGTAACTTTTTTATCATAGCGAAAGTTTGTATCGGCTATTGACATATTGTAACCCTAATCTTGATGTTTAATGCCAAACTCTTCATAAACACATCACTACGTTGTTTAGTTGACGGTAGGAGTTGGTAATGTAGTCTTAAATATACCATATTTTGGATATGTTCATCCAATTCTTGATATATATAAGCTACAGAAAACTGTACCCAACCCAAACATAGCATATCTACTAGAGTATCAAGGTATTTGTTATCTTCTAAATAGTCAGCCAACTGTAAATTCTCATTAAGAGTGTGTATGTGTCCCTACTGACACAATAAATACTGTCTTTAACTGGACATTGTAACCAACGAGTATAATCATCAATAACAAATAAAAACTTGTTTGGAATTACTATTTCGATATCACACTGCCGTGTCATCGATAAGGTTACTAATTACAACCGATGTTTATATGCTCAAGCTTACAAACAGGTACTCTCCTACCACCTATCACAAACACTAGTTCCATTTACCATAAAATGTTCAGTGCATTAATATCTTTGTATATTTTTCATTTATAACTAATTAGAAAAGACATATATGTATGTCAATAATCAATTAAAACATGTATGTTGTATGTACTAAATATGTGTTTTAATCTTATTAAAACAATAACAAACTACAGTCCAACAAATATAAAAACTTTAAAGTAACCATATATTACATAATACATTTTTTTATTGTTGTAATTCACAAACAAAATATTTATAAATATTTTACAATTTCGAAATTGTAAATGTTTTTATGTATTACATAAAATACAGGTGTGTTTGCCATAAACACACCTGTATTTTATAACCCCATTATATGACATGTTAACCTGGTTAACATTAACTTTTTACATATCTTCCTCTTACAAAAAATTAGTAGACATGGCAAGGAACCCATAATTCAAACACTTATGTACATCAACATGTAATGTATTGACGAGCAAAACAAATTGTTACGAACAACATAAAATACATTATATTAATACATTTCACTAAAATACAATTATGATGTGATAACTTTGTATATGTATATAACCAGACTAACTTAATTAATCTAATTATTTTATTATTTATACATTTTGTAATGTGTTATTATTACTAGTTGTCTGAAGCATTTGCAGATACTGTAGATGAAAAGGGTGAAGAGAAGGATGAAGAAGAGAATGAAGAAGATAAAGGGAGGATGAGATGTTCGGGGAACAATGTAGATAAGTGTTCAAATATGTCAGTTCATTTACGTGGTTTAGTAGCTAAAGAACGCCAATGAGGATGTTGACAATCTCTAGATACCAATGTGTTTTCATTCATGGCCTGAATGAAATCATTGTGATACCAATTATGAACATGGTAGACATATTTGTTCTCAGGGATTGGGGTGACCAAGTTTTGACTTAGTGCGACATCGAGGGTCTCATCTTCTTTGACCTTTTGGCTAACCTAGCTTCTCTAGCCGCCAATTCCTCTGGTGTTATCCTTGGCATTAATTTTGGCTAGCTTGTCATGAATAACCTTCTCAAGCTCAATTGCTTCATCCCTAGTAAGAATAGGTGTTTGTGCCAACGTTCCATTGTGAAGTGGTGATTTATGAACAATTTGATATAAGTTCTTGTAATTGTCAAGCATCTTTTGCACACTTTGCACATATTTTAACAAGTTTCTCTCTATCGTCTTTATTAACACATACACAACCATAATAGTGTTACACTCATGAATTAGATGTAAAAAGTAGCTAATAATAAGTGCAAACTCCCCCCCCTCCCCTAGTGGGAAAGTTATCAAAATTGGGAAATTTAATGTTATCAATCACATCCATAAGGTTGCTAAAATTGTCACTTATCTCATTCATAACATCATCATATTCATAACATCATCATATTCATAACATCATCATATTCATAACATCATCATATTCATAACATCATCATGATCCCTAATTAGATACTTAAAGATATCATCATTACTCCTGATAACAAATAGCATCACATGATTCCGCCATAATCTTTGTCGTGTCACGAATTAAGCTGGCAAAGTTCAACTCATACCAAATTTCACTCTCCTTCTCATCATCCTTCTTATCTTTCTTGTCCCTGAGGGACACACGATACTTGTCCACCTCATCTGGTGTTTGATAATGACTTTGTAGATTATCAAACTGTTCGTTATTGGCGTTAACATTATTGAAGGCTTCCATATTCCAAATATTAACAACCAAACATTTAGTTTAACTCACAATATTGTCGTACAATAAAAAAAACAATTCACTTTATGCAATACCAATATTAATATTGTGTTACATACAAACAAAACGTGTTAACTATTAACAATCAAAATATACAAGAATCCCTTTTATGTATGTGTAAGAAAGAAAGAGAAAGAGATTATAAATTGTAAATATTTAACTAATGTAGATTTGAACATATATTGTGGAAATAATTATATGTAGTGATAATGTTGTGACATGTATGTAATTTACAAAATATTGTACTTTTATTATGTCAAACAATATTACATTAAACAATATTACATTAAACAATATTACATTAAACAATATTACATTAAACAATATTACATTAAACAATATTACATTAAACAATATTACGTTGTAATGTTGCTATGTATTATAAATATGTACTTATATACATCTTTGGGATGTATATATATAGATAATGTCATTTGGTCATGACAATGTTATAACAATGTTATGTATCGCTTGTTAGTTGTAATTACTCTTTGAATTGATGTTATGGGATTGTGATCCCCAATTTCTAATATTGTGTATAATTTGCTATACTTATCACGTGGTAACAACTCTTCACTGTAAATTACACAGTTACAGGTAAAGTTTTGATCATCAAGTAAAGGGTCAATATGTGTTGAGCAATGACAATATACACATTCATGGTAGATATTAATCTTAATCATATGAGATTCACTACCATCAAACTTACCATAATGATCATAATAATTATCTTCGTAGTTAACTTCTAGTCGCTCAATATCACTGGTAAACAAAATATTGGTATATAAAACATACAAATAAGTGTCACGATAGTAATCACAACCCATATTAACTAACTATTTTACAACAAATAAATATTAGCAAATTATTATTAATTCAATTACAGTTTTGTTGTCTATTGTCTTCTCATTCTATATATCTTCTTCTTCTTAATATCTTCTCTTTCTTTTATTGTTCTATTAAAACTATACCAAGACAGAAAAAAATATTAATACACAAATATTAATACAATATTATGTTTATGTTGTAAACATTTATTTTACATTTACAACTACTAAGTAATTGTACATAAAATTGTGTTCTAGTTACAAGTACATGATTATCTGAATATTATGTTTGCATATGTTCTAAACCAAAGAACATGGTGGATTAGGTTTTATTATCTCATTATACTTATAAAGAATTACACGTTATATACCATATATAATTTACCATAGTAAAATTATATGTTCATGGAACATATATTTATATGTTCAGGTAATTTAAATACCATTACATGGCCATATGTGTAAACCGAAGGTGAGCTGTGCTAGACAACCATCCACAACAACCATGTAACCATTCTAGTATACAACAAGTAGTTAATCTAGTATACGGTAAATAATTATACTCATAAACCACATGGATGTTGTGGATGGTTGTCTAGCACAGCTCACCTTCGGTTTACACGTATGACCATGTAATTACACAAATATAATAAATAAACAATCTATAATAGTCAAAAGATATTTTGTATTAAAAACTACTAAAACATATACATTATAACAAAATAAGAAAAGAGTTATAATCTGTGAATATAACTGTGTAATTTAAGTACCATTACATGACAATACGTATAAACCAAAGGCTATCTTCTCTTTGGCGCAGCCATTGCTCTCTCAGTATACCTTCAGTTTGACGAAGTTATTTCTCTTTGGCGAAGCCATTGCTCTCTCAGTATACCTTCGGTTTGACGAAGTCCAGCTTTGCTTTGGCGCAGCCTACCTTCGGTTTGACGAAGTCCAGCTTTGCTTTGCCAGAGAGAAGAGCTGTGCTAAGCAAGGATCCAAAACAGTTATGAGGATGCATTGGTAACTACATAGTAATAAATAACACACTTGTTAATACTATTTAGTTTAAATACATTAGTAATAGTGGCTTGTTTGTAGGTGGAAGTTTTATGTATACATACACTGGGAAAGTAAGTGTTGTAATTATATTTATTCTTGTCACAACATGTTATTGTTTGTTTGTTTTTAAAATACTTATCAGATAAGTATTATTATGATATACTAGTTGGTGTCTGGTTCATCATCACCATTAGTTTGGAAGATGTAATTGTACAACCGAGTTTGGATGGGTATGTAATGTTTAGTTAACAAAAACCTGTAATCACAGCACTCATCACCATCAATGAGATATCTCTTCATGTAGAGGTAAAACTCCAGTTTATACTCAACACCTTCAATGTTTGCTGTATATGATCTTGACATTGCAATGTTCATATCATGCTCGTCAATAGACTTAACAATATAGTCAATGGTGCCATTTGCATTAGGATACTCACCTTTTAGTGACATTAAATTATTCTTAACCGCTTGTATTTGAATCCTATTGGAAGCACAGTCGATAACAGTCTCACTACTGTTGAAAATATTAAGCGACTTTAACATTTTTTATATACACAAAGTATAAGTTATTATTATTTTCAATTTAATATATGTATTGTTTCGTTTAACATGATATAACTCATTCACTACTGTGAATTATTTCACTATCCAATTTAGATCTGTTACTATTAACAAATCTAACATATGTCGTTCAAATTCATATTACATTAACATCTACAGACAAGAATATGTTAATGTAATATATATATATATATATATAATCCATATTAATATACATAACAATTATTACATTAACATATTACATTAACATATTACATTAACATATTACATTAACATATTACATTAACATATTACATTAACATATTACATTAACATATTACATTAACATATTACATTAACATAT
>Ga0302300_1001315_pt1 | contig 14308 bp, 12 predicted proteins | sample III_Palsa_E1_1_FD_198756 | JGI IMG/M metagenome (GOLD analysis project Ga0302300, IMG submission 198756) | Peat permafrost microbial communities from Stordalen Mire near Abisko, Sweden - III_Palsa_E1_1 | ecosystem: Environmental > Terrestrial > Soil > Palsa > Peat permafrost | place: Sweden... | reverse complement strand
GCGGCAAAATTATCGTAATGTTCTATCTGCGTTGTAAACTGCGAGCGATGCAATCCTAAAATGTTGTTCACAAAGTGATTGCCAAATGCTTTCCAATCGATATTGCTGTACGCGATGTAGTGGGCATTATAATTACCCGTGGCCCCGCCAAATTTAGCCGAGTAAGGTACTTGCTTTAACAAATGCAACTGGTTTTCCAGGCGCTCAATAAATACCTGTATCTCCTTACCCAAACGGGTAGGCGATGCCGGTTGACCGTGCGTATGCGCCAGCATGGGGATCTGGGCCCAATCTGCCGCGTATTTTTTTAACAGGCCGATCAGTTCGTCAAGCAAGGGGTAGTACACCTCCTTTAAAGCCAGTTTAAAAGAGTAGGGTATGGCCGTATTATTTATATCCTGCGATGTTAAGCCAAAGTGAATAAACTCTTTATATTGAGCTATATCCAGCTTGTCAAATTCTTTTTTTATAAAATATTCAACAGCCTTAACATCGTGGTTGGTAATTTTTTCAATATCCTTAATGCTTTGCGCGTCGGCTTCGGTAAAATTCCGGTAAATGCCCCGTAACTTTTCTGTTAGTTTTTTATCAAAGCTTTGTAGTTGCGGCAAGGGATGCTCATACAAGGCAATAAAATATTCAATTTCAACATACACCCGGTATTTGATCAGTGCGTATTCCGAGAAGTATTCAGCCAGTTCGGCGGTTGCATTATGGTAGCGGCCATCAATTGGCGATATTGCTAAAAGAGGAGAAAGAGACATTTAATATTTTTTTACAAAGGTAATAAAACAGTTCGCAGTTTGCGGCAGGCAGTTTACAGTACGGGGAGTTTGAATATAGCAAACTACTCCCCGCAAACTATCAAAGCCAGGCGATTGTCTGAAAAAAGTAATTTCAAATGGAAACTTTGAAATCTAAAAATGTTTCCATAGTTTTGCCGTCGAATTGAAATGATATCAATAGACAGAATAATAGAAGGCGCGGAGGACCTGTTTTTAAAAGCAGGTATAAAAAGTGTGACGATGGATGATATTGCCAGGCATTTGGGTATATCGAAAAAAACCATCTATCATTTTTTTAAGGATAAGAATGAATTGGTTATAGCCCTTACCAAAAAGAAGTTGCAGGAAGATGAAGACCAGATGTGCGCGATCATGGGGCAGTCGGACAATGTGATGGAGGAGATGATAGATATGCTGAAATGTTCCGAAGAAATATTTTCGCGCATCAATCCGATCGTAATTCACGATATGCAAAAGTATCACCCGGAGGCATGGGATATTTTTCAGCACTTTAAGGCTGATATTTTGATCCGCACGCTGGAAGATGTATTGGCCAAGGGTATTAAACAAGGCTATATAAGGCCCGATATTGATGTGAAGATAATGGCCCGCATGCGGGTAACACTGGTTGAAATGGGCTTTAATACCAAACTGTTCCCTGCCGCCGCGTTTAGCCCCTGGAAGGTGCAGTACCAGTTTATGGAGCATTTTACCTATGGCATAAGCACACTTAAAGGTTACAAATTACTAAATCAATATAAAAATATACATGATGAATAATAAAGCTGCTGACATAGGGCTGTCAAAAACAAACATTTATTTGCACAAGTAATCATACATCAAACAACAACAAGCACCCCAATAAATAAAAATGAAACATATATTATTAACCGTGTCTTTATTATGCGCTATCGCCTCCAGTGGCTTTTCGCAGCAGGCACCTCCTGATAGCCAGATCTTCAGGTTTACCATTGCCGATTGCATAAACTATGCCTACCAGCACCAGCACGATGTGGCCAACGCTCAACTGGATGTTACCAGCGCGGGCTACCATGTTAAAGAAATTATTGGCCAGGGTTTGCCACAGATAAGCGGCGCGGCAGGTTTCCAGGATTATTTTAAAATACCTACCACTTTAATACCCGGCGAGTTTTTTAATGAGCCCGGCACTTTTATACCGCTAAAGTTTGGGGTTACCTATCAATCGAACCTAACGGTTAATGCCAGCCAGATAATTTTCGACCCCAGTTATATTATTGGCCTGCAGGGAAGTAAAACTTACAAACAACTTTACGAACGTAGCTATACACGATCGAAAATTGATGTGAATGTAAATGTTACCAAAGCATATTACCTGCTTTTGGTTGGGATTGAAGAAATTAAATTATTGGATGCTAATATTGCCGACCTAAAGCAACAGGTTGACGAAACTACCGCGCGAAACAAACAAGGTTTTGTTGAACAGGTTGATGTTGATCGTATTACCGTTCAGTACAATTCGCAAATTACCGCCAGGGAAAATACTAAACGTACGTTGGCTTTAAATTATCAGTTATTAAAATTCCAGATGGGGATGCCGATAACCGATGTGCTGCTGATTAGGGATAAACTGGAAAATGTTCAATTAGATGCCAGCGTTGCCGATACCTCATCTGATAGTACCGTTTACCGTGGCCGCATTGAATACAATTTACTGGAAACCCAAAAACGCTTAAATGAGTATGATGTTAAGCTTAAAAAGGGACAGTTTTTACCAAAACTAACTGCAAACGCAAGTTATTCGGCTTCTTATCAAAATAATGGCTTCGGTAATCTTTACTCCACTAATTATCCTTCGGGTTTTATAGGCTTAACACTCAACGTTCCAATTTTTACAGGTGGGCAGCATAATAACCAGTTAAAGCAATCGGAAATTAATGTATTAAAATCTCAAAACGACCTGGATAATATGCAGCAGTCCATAAGCCTGCAAATTCTGCAGTCGCGTACATCATACATAAACGGCTTGCAAACACTAAACGATGAGAAAAAGAATATGGCACTGGCCGAAGAAGTACTGCGTATTTCAAAAATAAAATATGAGCAGGGGGTAGGTTCAAGTATTGAAGTTACACAAGCACAAACCGCTGTTCAGGAAGCGGATAATTCATATATAGAAGGTTTATACGATGCCTTAGTAAGCAAAGTTGATCTGGACCAGGCATACGGACGTATTAAATAATAAAACCAAACCAAAATATAAAAAAGCAGACATGAAAAAATTACTATACATACCCGCCATACTGTTTTTAGCAGCATGCACACAAAAACCAACGGATAAAAAAGCTGAACTGGCCGATCTGAAAAAACAGCAGGCAGACATTGGTGCAAAGATCACCGATCTACAGGCACAATTAGGCAACCAGGATTCAACAAAGGGTACCGACGTAGGCGCCGTGATCATAAAACCGGGCCTGTTTACCAACTATGTACAAATACAGGGCAGGATAGACGCGCAGGATAACGTTACCGCCTACCCGCAAACTTCAGCCATAATTACAGCTATTTATGTAAAGGTTGGCGATCATGTGAGTAAAGGCGAAACGCTTGCACAGCTGGATAACAGTGTTTTACAACAACAAATTGGCCAGTTGCAATCACAGGCAAACCTGGCAAACACTTTATACCAGCGCCAAAAAAATCTTTGGGATCAGAAAATTGGTACCGAGGTTCAGTTTTTACAGGCGCAAACTAATTTGCAAAGTGCGCAAAAGCAGGTTTCAGCGGCAAAGCAACAATCGGATATGTACCGCATTGTATCACCTATAAATGGTACTGTAGATCAAATGGATCTGAGGTTGGGAGCGGTTGCTGCTCCGGGTGCAACAGGATCAGGCATACGGGTTGTAAATGCTGATGTGCTAAAGGTTAAGGCCGATGTGCCCGAATCCTACTCCAGCAGTGTGAACCAGGGCGATAGCGTTAAAATAATGTTTCCGGATGTTGATGATTCGCTTACCACCCGTGTAACCTTCGCGGCCAAAGTTATCGATCCGGGCTCACGCAGCTTTGGCATCGAAATAAAGCTGCCGCAAAATAAAGAATACCGCCCCAATATGACAGCGGTATTAAAAATTGCCGATTATTCTAAACATAACGCTATTGTAATACCGCTTAACAGTATTCAAAAATCTGATGAGGGCGATTATGTTTATATCAATGTAAACGGTTATGCCAAACGTAAAAACATTGTTGAAGGGGCAACTTCGGGCGGCTTAACAGAGGTTACATCCGGCTTATCAAACGGTGATCAGTTAATTACCGAAGGTGCCAGTGAATTGGGCGATGGTGATAAAGTAAGCATAGCACAATCTGGTAATTAATCATATAATCCTATTTCAAAAATGAAAGACCAGGAAAAAGAATTCGGCCCGTCAAGCTGGGCCATAGATAATAAACGGGCGGTATATGTACTTATATTTTTAATTACGCTGCTCGGGTTTTCAACGTATAACTCGCTGCCCAAGGAAAACTTTCCGGATATTACTATACCTAAAGTTTATATAACCACTATTTACCAGGGCCAGTCGCCTCAAAATATTGAAACACTGGTTACCAGGCAGCTCGAAAAGCAAATGAAATCCTTAAAGGGTTTAAAAAAGGTAACCTCCAACACCCAGCAAAACGTTTCGCTGATAACTGCTGAGTTTAATACTGATGTTAAGATACGGGATGCCAAACAGGATGTTAAGGATGCCGTGGATAAAGCCAAGCAGGATTTGCCGCAAAATGATAATAATTTAAAAGAATCAACAGTTTCTGATATTGATGTTGCCGATCAGCCTATATTATATATCAACCTTTCCGGCGATTATGACCTTAAAAAATTAAAGGAATACGCCGATAACATAAAGGATGATATTGAAGGCATGAAAGAAATATCGCAGGTAACGGAGGTAGGTGCATTGGAGCCAAACATCCAGATCAATGTTGATATTAATAAAATGTCGGCCGCGCAGATTGCTTATGGCGATATTATACAAGCTATAGGCAGTGAGAATATTCTTTCCACCGCAGGTACCATAACAACCGATGGCGAACAGCGCACAGTTGATATTAAAGAGGATTTTAAAAGTGCCGATGAGGTAGCTGCCATGGTAATACGCAACCCGCAGGGGAAAGCGGTTTATTTGCGTGATATTGCTGAAGTTAAAGATGGTTTTCAGGATCAGATAAGCTATGCCCGCCTTAAAACACCTAACGACCCCAACTTTAAAAATGTAATTACCTTAAACGTAAGCAAGCGATCAGGTGAAAACCTGATCGAGGCCTCGGATGAAATATATTCGCTCATTAAGCAGAAGCAAAGCACTATTTTCCCAAAGGGCTTAAACATTACCATTACCGGCGATCAATCAGACAAAACACGTACAACGCTTAACGACCTGATTAATACCATTATTATTGGTTTTATACTGGTAACCGTTATCCTGATGTTTTTTATGGGCAGTACCAACGCCATATTTGTTGCACTGTCGGTACCATTGTCGTGTTTTATCGCTTTCCTGTTTATGCCGGTGATCGGCTTCACGCTCAACATGATCGTGCTGTTCTCCTTCCTGCTGGCATTGGGGATTGTGGTGGATGATGCCATTGTGGTGATTGAAAACACGCACCGTATTTTTAACAATGGTGCCGTACCTATTACCAAAGCTGCAAAAATAGCCGCAGGCGAGGTTTTTATGCCGGTATTTTCGGGCACTATGACTACGCTAGCACCTTTTATTCCATTAGCCTTTTGGCATAGTTTAATAGGTAGTTTCATGTTCTTTTTACCTATAACGCTTATTATAACCCTGCTGGCATCGCTGGTGGTGGCCTATATCATGAACCCGGTTTTCGCGGTTGATTTTATGAAGCCGCATCATGAAGGCGAACACGATCATCAAAGGTTCGACCCAAAAACTACACGGGTAACCCTGATACTTGCAGGTATTGCAGCCTTTTTCTACATACTTGCCGCAGTGGGTGCTATCAGTTTTGGTATAGGTAATTTTGTAACGTTATTGATCATTCTATTCCTGTTCAATCACTTTATTTTGCTGAAGATTATAGACAGGTTCCAGAAAAGTGCATGGCCGCGTTTTCAGTCGTGGTATGCCCGCATGCTGGAGCGTGCTGTTAAAAGGCCATGGCAGATACTTGGCGGCCTTGTGTTATTGTTGTTTTTCACAGTTGTGTTTTCAATAGTCAGTAAACTCAATGTACAACTGTTCCCCTCTGCCGACCCTAACTTTGTGTACGTATATGTAACCATGCCGATAGGTACCGACCAGGCTTACACCAACAGCGTAGTTGAAACGCTGGAAAAACGTGTTGCCAAAGTAGTGGAACCGGATAAGGATATTGTATCGTCAATCATATCGAACGTTTCGGTAGGGGTTACCGATCCATCTGACGAGGACCAGGGTACTTATTATAACAAGGGTAAAATAACCGTGGCGTTTGTTGAATACGGCAAAAGGAATGGTAAGGATACCAAGAAAATACTGGATAAGATCCGCAATTCGGTACAGGGTGTTCCCGGCGCGCAAATTGCCGTAGCACAGGAAGCCAGCGGGCCGCCGGTACAAAAGGATATTAGTATAGAGATAGCAGGCGATAACCTTGATACGTTGGTAAATACAAGCGCGAGGCTCAAAAAATACCTCGATCAGCAGCATATAACCGGTATTGAACAATTGGTTCCAGATGTACAGGCGGATAAACCTGAGATAATTTTCGATGTGGATCGTGAACGCGCCAACCGTGAAGGTATAACTACCTCACAGATCAACCAGGCTTTGCTTACTTCAATTTATGGCTGGAAGGCATCCGATTTCAGAAATACTACCGAGGATAACTATGAAATAGATGTTCGGGCCGAAGAAGATCAGCGGAACGATATTGATGCCTTACGTAACCTGAAAATAACTTATCGTGATATTGCCACCGGTGGCACCATACGGCAGGTGCCTATCTCGGCATTTACCGATATCAGGTACACCAACACCTATGCTAATATTAAACACAAACAGCAAAGGAGGGTAATTACCTTAGGTTCAAACGTTATTAAACCGTCAACACCTGCCGGGGTAAATGCCGAAATTGCGCAGGCTATCAAGAATTTTAAATTACCTACCAATGTTTCCATCAAAATGGGCGGTTCGCAGGAAGATCAGCAGGAAACAGCCAGTTTCCTGGGTACAGCCTTGTTAATATCCTTTGGGATGATATTGGTTATTTTGATGGCCCTGTTCAATTCCATAGGTAAAACACTCATCATTTTGAGCGAGATATTCTTTAGTATCATCGGTGTATTCCTGGGCTTGAGCTTGTTTCACATGACGTTCTCCGTAGTTATGTCGGGCGTTGGTATTATAGCACTTGCGGGTGTGGTCGTCCGAAACGGTATATTGCTGGTTGAGTTTTCTGATATGTTATTAGAACAGGGATTGACCATACACGATGCTGTGGTTGAAGCAGCCCGTACCCGTATGACGCCGGTATTATTAACCGCGAGTGCCGCTATATTGGGCTTAATACCATTGGCAGTAGGGTTTAATATTGATTTTGCCGGGTTGTTCAACTCGTTTAAACCGCATATTTACTTTGGTGGGGATAACGTAGCCTTTTGGGGCCCGCTATCATGGACGATGATCTTCGGTTTAGGTTTCGCCACCGTAATCACGCTGATCATAGTACCTTGTATGTATCTTATCCGTTATAATTTAAAAGAAGGCGTAAGAAAAAGAAGAGAAGCAAGGCAATTAAAAGCCGCCGCGACTGTATAATATTTACACAGTGTATAATTTAAGAGCCACTCCGAAACACTGGGGTGGCTCTTTTTTTATGTGGTAAATTTATTTGAATTTTTTGATGAGGTTCTTTAAATGCAAGTGTTTTGCCAGCTTGTTAAAGCGCCTTTCGTTTTTACTGCCCGCGTCGAGCGTGTCATAAACCAGGCCGGCTGTTATGGCGTACACGGCATGGTGAAATCCATCAATAGCTATGGCTTTTGCATCTTCTTTATAAACAGGCGGGGCCGCGTTAAACTTGGGCAGCATTATCATTGATGAGCCCCAGATAGCTGCAAAATGCACTAAGGTAGCAGGCAATCCCTTTAAGCCGCTAAGCGAAATAAGCCCGCGTGCCACACCCCAGCTGGTTCCGTAAGCCCAGTGCAGTTCCTCCGATAATTGTTCCTTTTCTTTGGCACTTGCGGGTTTAACGGCAATCGTTTCTTCGGCAACTTTAACCGGTGCATCGCTGGGCTTGCGTTTGGTTATCCTCATCTCTATCATTTGCGATATAGTTATGGCAGCGGTTGCCGCCAGGCCGGCAAGCAGCCCTTTGCCTATAGCGCTGCCCAGTTGGCCCAAAGCATTGTTTTTATGTAGTTTCATTAGATCTGATATTTGATGTACCCAATCATTAACAATTTATGTACCGATATTTTTTGGGAATGATTATTGTATTTATGAAAGCATAAAAATGGCTACCTGGAAATACCGATATGAATATTTTACAACTTAACCCGCAGCAATTATGCAATTAAAAATTTCACATCCGCTATGGCAGGTGCTGGGCATTGGTGCCCTGGCAGGTATGCGTACTTCGTCGGCACCGGTTATAACCAGCCAGATATTGAGCCATCATCGCTCAAAACGGCTCCAACATTCGCCATTAAGCTTTATGCAATCAAAAACGGTTGCCAACACGCTTATGGTTTTATCCATTAGCGAATTGGTGATGGATAAACTGCCGTCGACACCTAACCGTACCCGGCCTGCGGGCTTGGTTTTTCGTTGCCTTTCGGGCGCATTGGCCGGGGCAAGCATTTATAAAGCCACAGGCAGCAACGTAGCAGTTGGGGCTGTGTTGGGTGCCGCCGCTGCATTTGCATCAACCTACGCCAGCTTTACGCTGCGTAAAAGCGCTGTTAAGAATACCCGTATAATGGATCCGATCATCGGCGCTATTGAAGACGCGCTGGTAATAGGGGCGGGCATAGGGATGGTGCAACTGAGTTAAAGCTATAATTGCTTTTAACAGGCTTATCTTATTGACATTCAACTGTCAACCTTTAGTAAAAAGATGGTTGTTTAAATATAACAGCACATCTATTCAGTAAATTTGATCTTCTAAACAAATGATCAAAAAATAGTTTATACTGTTTATAATTATTTAAGACGCTTCTTTGGTTTAGAGGTGATTGTTTTAGAGTGATTGGTGCAGACCGGGAGTTTCTTCCGGTCTGTTTTTTTATGATACTATGCTAAGCCAGTTTCGATAATAATATTCCCGGTTAGTATTTTATGGATGGGGCAGGCATTGGCTATCTGCACCAGGCGGTTTTTTTGCTCTTCGGCTAATTCTCCCTTAAAGCTTAATCCGCAGGTTATGCTAACGCCCGCGTCCCCTTTAAAAAGTTCCACATTAATGTTTATTTCATCAACCGGCCACATTTTCCTGTCGAGGTACATGCGTAATGTGATGGCTGTACAACTGCCCAGGCTGCCCAGCAATAACGCAATAGGCTGCGGGCCGGTATCAGTGCCACCGGCAATTTCGGGTTCGTCAACAATGATGCTGTACTGCCCACTGCTGATGGCGGTTTGATATTTTGTGCGGCCAATGCGCGCCTGCACACTTGCAACAAGATCTTTTTTTATTTCCAATTGGTTTAAAATATGTTGTATAGTTGTTGGCGAGGCCTTTCAGTGATCGCTAATACTCGTTAAGGTTAAGCACATCCCAGTTTTGCTGGTTTGATTTTGAACCGCCTTTAAATTTCAACGTGATTTCAAAATTTATTTTTTGATCGCCGCCTGAATTATCCTTGGTATCGACATACGATTTGATAATATATACCGAATCCGGTTTCTGGCCAAACTGGTATTCCGAATCAGAAAAAGTAGGGCTTGGCGATTTGATGGTAGGTATTACAAAAGCCTGCGCTATTTTATAAACATCGCCACTTGAAGGCGCGCCGCTAAAAACATCGTCCCCATCGCCCGATAAGGCAAAACGTGCCACTATTATGATAAAAATAATAGCGAACGCTATCAATAACCATACAAATTTTATGGTTGATTTCTTCTTCTGCTTTTTTACGTTTATGTATGACTTCTCCATTAGGAACGGGGGGATAAAAGTAACAAATAATTTAATGAAACTTATTACAACGCTTAACGCTTTAAAAGCCTTGTAGCATCATTTTTACGGTAGGGGCGCCGTTTGATAATTGGTTATTTTCGGAATAATTAGCCAAAAAATAAATAGGACACTAAAATAGCGGTTATTATCCCCGCGAGGTCCGCAATAAGCATGGCTGGTATAGTATAACGGGTTTTTTTAATGTTTACAGCGCCAAAATATAAGGCAACAATATAAAAGGTGGTATCTGCTGTGCCATATAATACGCTCGACATGTGCCCGATGAAACTATCAGGCCCAAAAGTTTTCAGGTTGTCAAGCATAAGCGCCCTGGCTCCTGAACCACTTAGCGGGCGTATAAAAGCTATGGGCAAAACATCGGTAAAACGGGTGTCGATATTAAAATGCCCAAAGAACCATTTAAATCCATCGCCCAGATATGTTAGCGCGCCGCTGGTTCTGAACAAGCTTACGGCAACCAGCAAGCCTACCAGGTAGGGGATTATTTTAACCGAAACCAGGAAACCTTCCTTTGCGCCATCAATAAAGGCATCAAACACATTTATTTTTTTGCGTAAGCCGCCTAAAATAAAAACTACGGGAATAGCCAGATAGATCAAATTGCTAAAAACAGCTGAAAACTGACTTATCTGCGCATGGTTGAGAAATCTGAACGACCAGATCATCAAAGCTATAAGGCCCGTTATACTTAATATCCAGCTTAAAATAACTTTATCAAACAGGTTTATTTTTTGTTTGACCGATACTGCTATTAAGCCCGCGAGTGTAGCCGCGTAAGTTGCCACAATGCAGGGAATGAAAATATCTGTAGGGTCTTTGGAATGAAAAATGGCACGTTGCGCTATAATTGCAATTGGCAAAATAGTTAAACCGGATGCATGCAATACTAAAAACATGATCTGTGAATTGGATGCGGTATCCTTATCCTTATTCAGTTCCTGCAGGCCTTCCATCGCTTTTAGGCCGAGCGGTGTAGCGGCATTATCGAGCCCTAATAAATTAGCGGAAAAGTTGAGCATCATTTGACCAACGGCCGGATGATTTTTTGGTACTTCGGGAAAAAGGCGGTTAAAGAATGGGCCTACTATCCTTGAAAGGAAATTTACAGCGCCAGCCTTTTCGCCGATCCGCATTATCCCTAACCATAACGACATAATGCCTACCAAAGGAAGCGCGATGTCCATTACAGCTGATTTAGCCGAATCAAATGTGCCTTCGGCCATCATCCTGAATATATCGGTATCGCCAAAAAATATCAGCCTTACCAAACCTATAACAAAAGCGATCAGGAAAAAGAAGATCCAGATATAATTGAGGGCCATTTTATATAATTAACGCTTTGAAGATAATTGTTTTTTAATAATTAATGTAAAATAAGCTACTTTAAGCATTTTAAAACATGATAATGGAAGATACCATACTGAAGTTGATAGAAACCATCAACGATTTTTTGCAGATAGAGCAACAGGCCATTGACTGGGAAACAAAACCTGCGCCCAATAAATGGTCGAAAAAGGAAATTATAGGGCATTTAACCGATAGTGCCCAGGTGAACCTGCAGCGCTTTGTACGTTGCACTTATGACGAAGGCTTTAAATTGGTGTACGCGCAGGACGAGTGGGTAGCTGCCGCGCATTACCAGGAGGCCGATATAAAGGAACTTTTAGATTTGTGGATTTTGCTTAACAGGCAACTCATACGTGTTTTAAGCTATTACCCCGATGAAAGACTATCCGCCCAATGCGATACCGGCAAAAATGAAGTAAACCTGCATACCGTTGAATGGCTTGCCGCCGATTATGTGGAGCACCTAAAGCATCATTTAAACCAGATAGCTTAGTGATTAAAATTAACCTATAAAAAAATTAATTAATTATAAAATTATTATTTCAATATTTTCGTATGTCTTGTTAAAGTATCAGACAAGAGATGTACAAAAAGCGAATAAAGAAGATTTTAATTAATATTAAATTAAAAAGATTGGAATTAGGCTACAGCCAAAAATTTATGGCTGATAAATTACAGATAAGCCAGAATTTATATAGCAAGATAGAGATGAATAATATAAAATTAATCGCCTGCCGTTTTTTAGTAATATGCGATGTGCTGGGGATTGATGCCGCCAAACTGTTAAGCGCAAAATAAATGCTATTGTTTAAAATGCTATTACTTGGCAATTATTTTAAACTCGGTGCGGCGGTTTTTGCTTCGGTTATCATCACTGGTATTGGGTACAATGGGTTGGGTATCGCCATAGCCTTTATAAATTAACCGCTGCGGGTTAATTGAACCGGCTACCAGGTATTGGTAAACCGCTTTGGCGCGGTTTTCTGATAAGGTTTGGTTGGCCTGGTTGTTGCCCACATTGTCGGTATGCCCCGAAATTTCTATTTGTATAGTAGGGTTTAGCGTTAAAAAATCAACCAGCTTTTGCAGCTCGGGTTTCGAATCTGGTTTGATATCAAACTTATTGGTATCAAAAAAAATGTTATTGAGCACCACTTTATTACCTACCTCAATAGGGGATAGTTCTATGGTTAAATTATACGGTTCCCTGGCCTGGTGCCCAACCAACGAAAAATTGGCCGAATAAAACAGGTATCCATCTTTTGAAACATTCAAGCCATAATTTTTGCCGGCGGTAAGCGTAGCCAAAAAATCGCCATGCTCCGCTGAACTGTAATCCTGGTAAACCGGCACATTTTTTTCCAGGTCGATTATTTCAACCGCGGCCTCTAAAGGCTGCTTGGTTGCGGTATCTATAACAATGCCCTTTACATAGGTTACCATGTGCGGCCGCATACTTTCGGGCAATTTGAAGGTATAAATATCATAACCGCCGTAACCCTTCAAATTATTGGATGAAAAGAAGGCATAATCGCCATTTGCGGTTACTGTAAGGCCCCTTTCATCGCCGCTTGAATTGATCGGGTAGCCCAGGTTCACCGGTTTTTGCCATTGGCCGTCCTTACCTAAGTGGCTAATAAAAAGGTCCATACCGCCCATTCCGGGCCAGCCGTTCGAACAAAAATAAAGGGTGCTGTCATCCGGATGTATAAACGGCGATTGCTCGTCGAACGCGGTGTTGATATTTGGCCCCAGGTTTTCGGGCTCACTCCATCCTTTATCCGTTATGGTTGATTTCCAAATATCATACCCACCGTAACCGCCTTTGCGGTTGCTTACAAAATAAAGCGTACGCCCATCGGCGCTTATGGATGGCTGCGACTCCCAGCCCGGTGTATTTACCGGCGGTTGCAGGTCGAATGGTTTACCCCAGTCGTCGCCTTTTTTTAAAGAGATATAAATATCGCACCGGCCCAAGCCATCAGGCCGGTTGCAGCCGGTAAAAAATAAAACCTTACCATCCTGCGATAGCGATTGCGCGCCCTCGTTATAATTGGGTGTATTAATATTGCTGCTTAGGTAAGTAGCGGTTTGCCATTTGCCGTCTACTTTTACGCTTTTATAAAAATCCTCGTTTTTGTTTATTTCGCGGGTAAATATCAATTCGCTTTCATCGGCTGTGGCTGTGGGCAGGTATTCATCATCAGCGGTATTTATCTCGGGCCCCATATTTATAGGGTTGTATGGCACCGGATGTTTTAAGGCATCAATACTAAACTCGCAGTCTTTCAGCAGTTTTTTAGCAAAATATACGTTTTCGTTGGTAAGGTTGGGGTAAGTTAAATATTTGTTTAAATGCCCCTGCGCCTGTACATATTGCGCGTTGCTTATTTCAATATCGCCCAATCGTAAATAAACGATGTGACTATACTCGGGGTTTATAGCAATTGCAGCCAGGTATTGTTCAATAGCCAGCTTATTTTGCTTTTCCAGGCGATATATATCAGCCAGTTGAGCATGTGCCTCAATAAATTTCGAATCTATACCTATGGCATTTTGCAACTCCACCACGGCCATATCGTATTCGTTATCATCAATATACTGATTGGCCAGCGCAAAATGCTTTATTGCCTCCCGGTTGGTAGTTGAATATTGACCTTCCTGAGCACGGGCGAAAAGCGATAGAAAAATTGAAAGAACCCCGAGGATAACAACTTTCATCCTTATTGATACGATATTTTGTACCCTAAGTTACAATTATTACGGGATATTTAAATATTTGTGTGTTTGCAGTGATATTTCCCAATGCGGGTTGTTCATTACATAGTCAACTATGAGCGGTATCATTTCCTTTGATTTCGACCATTCGGGCTGCAGGTACAGTTTGCAGTTTGGCCCAACCAATTTGGCATGCTGCTCGGCCCATTCAAAATCCGATTTATTAAATACGATAACTTTGAGTTCATCGGCATGTATGG
>Ga0302300_1001314_pt1 | contig 14319 bp, 11 predicted proteins | sample III_Palsa_E1_1_FD_198756 | JGI IMG/M metagenome (GOLD analysis project Ga0302300, IMG submission 198756) | Peat permafrost microbial communities from Stordalen Mire near Abisko, Sweden - III_Palsa_E1_1 | ecosystem: Environmental > Terrestrial > Soil > Palsa > Peat permafrost | place: Sweden... | reverse complement strand
AAGGTTAAACAAAGAAGGTTAAACAAAGAAGGTTAAACAAAGAAGGTTAAACAAAGAAGGTTAAACAAAGAAGGTTAAACAAAGAAGGTTAAACAAAGAAGGTTAAACAAAGAAGGTTAAACAAAGATACATTAGATAGGTTAAGAATACAAGGTTAAGATTAACCTATCTAATGTATCTTTGTTTTAATCTTGTATTTTTAACCTTTCTAAGTATCTTTGTTTTAACATCGTATTCTTAACCTCTCTTAGAGAGATTAATCTTAACCTTGTATTCTTAACCTTTCTAAGGTATCTTTTTTTAACCTTATATCCTTAATCTTTCTAAAGTACCTTTGTTTTAACCTTGTAATCTTAACCTCTTTGGAAGAGGTTACATCTTTAACTTCACTATTATGATTTATTTTAATTTCTCTCAAAGAGGTTAAAGATTTAAAGGTTAAACAAAGATACCTTAGAGGAGTTAAAATTTAAATGTTAGATATAACCTATCTTAGAAATAAGTTAAGACATGAAGTTAAACAAAGACAAATTAGAAGGGTCAGATATATAATATTAAAATTAACCTCTTCAAGAGAGATTAAAATAAAAATACATTAGAAAGAACAAAGATACAAGATTAAACAAAAAATATATCGGAGAGGTTAAAAAAGTATAATAGAGAGTATAATTCTAACATTTTATTTCTTAATCTCTCTATTATACCTTTGTTTAACATACCTTTTTTAACCATTATCAAACAAGTCAAAATACAACATTAAAAGATAACCTTTTTGAAAGAGATTAAACAGAGACATGTTATAGAGGTTAAAGATATAAGAATAGGGTAACATCTTTTAGATAGGCCAGAAATAAAGATACCTGAGAGAGGTTAAAGATACAAAGTTAAAACAAAGTACCCTAAAGAGGTTGAAGATACAAGTTGAAACAAAGATACTTAGAGAGGTTAAGAATATAAGGTTAATATTTAAAGATTAGAAATAACATCTCTAAAAGAGATTAAAACAAAGATACTTGAGAGAGATTAAGAATACAAGGTTAAGATTAATCTCTCTGAGAGAGATTAAGAATACAAGGTTAAGATTAATCTCTCTGAGAGAGATTAAGAATACAAGGTTAAGATTAATCTCTCTAATGTATCTTTGTTTTAACTTTTTATTCTTAACCTTCCTTGTTTAATCTTTCTCAGAGAAATTATCTCTAACCTTTTACCATTGATTTGTCCAAGATAGGTTACTTCAAAGAGGTTAGAGTTAACTTCCATTATATGGATTAAGATAAAACATCTCAAAGAGGTTAACATTTATAGGTTAAAGTAACTATAAGGAGCATACATTTATCTACTTAGGTGTAACTTAAATTTAGTTTAACCTGTAAATGTTTAGTTGTATACTATCAGGGTGTTATTATCTGTCTATACTTTAAAATTCTTGGGAACTAAAAAATTTCCAAGATTAACATTTACAGGTTAAATAATATATAAGGAGTATACTTGTATCTACTCAGGTGTAACTTAAATTTAGTTTAAGTTTAAAGGTTTAGTTGTGTATAGCTAAGATAGTATTATCTGTCTATACTTTAAAATTCTTGGGAACTAAAAAATTTCCAAGATTTGGTTTTGAAGGTTAAATAATATATAAGGAGTATACTTGTATCTACTCAGGTGTAACTTAAATTTAGTTTAGGTTTTAGTTATATATAGCTAAGATAGTATTACATCTTACAGTTACTTTAACCTGTAAATGTTAATCTACAAATTTTTTTGGTACCTATCAATTTCAAAGTATACACAAGTAATACTATCTTAGCTATATATAACTAAAACCTAAACTAAATTTAAGTTACACCTGAGTAGATATACGTATACTCCTTATAGTTACTTTAACCTTCTAATTTTAACCTATTTAAGAAAGTTACTCTAATCTTATACCCTCATCTTAGATAAGATAAGTTAACTCTAACCTTATATTTTTATCCTATTTGAAAGAGATTAACACAAACAACTCATGGTGAATTGTTTGTTGGTAGTAACAAATCTCAGAAAGGATAAAGATACAAAATTAAAGTTAACCCCACTTGAGTATGTTAAAAATAATATCCTTTAAATAAGTTAAAGATACAAGGTAGAGATAATCTATATAAGAGTTGTTAAAGATAATTTACCTAAGAGAGGTTATCTCTAACTTATTTAAGAGGTGTTATTCCAGAGATGTTAATTTTAATCTCTAAAGTATCTTTATTTAATCTTATATTTCTAATCTTGTATCTCCAATCTCTTTGAGATAACCTCTTTTAAGTAGATTAAAAATAATCTCTGTGAGATAGGTTAAGATTATTCTCTCTTGTATAAGTTAAAGATATGAGGTTAGAATTAACTTCTCTTAGATAAGTTAGAGATACAAAATTAAAACAAAGATATCTTAGAGATGTTAAAGATACTAGATTAGAGTTAACATTTTTAATCTTTTTCAAAGAGGTTATCTTCAATAGGTTATCTCTAATCTCTTTTAAAGAGATTACATCTAATCTATAAATCTTAGCATCTCTGAAGTATCTTTGTTTTAACTTTGTATCTCTAACTTATCTAAGAGAAGTTAATTCTAACCTTGTAATCTTAATCTATCTAAGAGGGGTTAATCTTAACCTTATATTTTTAACCTCTCTCAAAGAGATTATATCTAATCTTGTAAATTTAATCTATCCAAGAGAGGTTATATCTATCTTTGTAATCTTAACCTCTTTAAGAGAGGTTACATCCAACCTTGTGTCTTTAACTTCTTTTAAAAAGGTTAATCTTAACCTTGTAATCTTAACCTCTCTAAGATATTTTTGTTTAATCTTGTAATCTTAACCTCTCTAAGATATCTTTGTTTTAACCTCTCTTAGAGATGTTATCTCTAACCTTGTATTCTTAACCTCTCTAAGGTATCTTTGTTTTAATCTCTCTCGGAGAGGTTAATTCTATCCTTTAAAATCTTAACTTCTTTCAAAGAAACCACTTTTAATATTATATTTTGACTTATTTGATGATAGTTAAACATATATACATGTTAGAGAGATTAACATTTAAAGATTAAAGATAATCTTACTATTGGATTATGACACGTAAGTTATAAAATTATAGAATTAAAGTTAACCTGTCCTAGAAAGTTAAATAACAATATATTTTAATTTACCTAATATGCAAGATTTGAACCAAATACATAATGTAACCCTCAAAATAACAAGACTTCCACACTTGTTGTACTCCCTCTTTTTCCTCCCTTCCTCCCTTCCACTTACCTATTATTATTTAATACAAACAAGACTATAATAACTACATGATATTATACAATATATTATCACTACACTCACAAATCCATTAAAGTTTTAACTAAATTAAAAAGTACTTAAACATATTTTACATTTACTACATATACAAGTACTAAATATACTATATATTCCTAAACTGTACAATATTATAAAACAGTATGGAGGGGTGTGTGTGTTCACAACAATGTTTGATACCAACACCAACACAAACACGTAACATTGTTACTCCAAATATAAATATAAATATAAATGTAAATGTAAACATTAATACATGTGGAAGACCAAAGAAATATTACACACACGAACAAAAGAAAGAAGCTACAAAAAGATTCAAATAATATTGTTATAACAACAATAAAATAAATGTTGTTAGACAACAGTTAAGTTACCATTTAACCCAAATAGAACCAAACAAAGTAAAGTTTCATGACTACTTTGAAAAACAAAAGATAAAGTAGTATTATAACATACTACTATTAATTTTGTAATACACTATTAATATAATGTTACATTATATTTTATATTTTTATAGTCCAATAAAAAAATAAAAATATTTATTGTCTGTCACAAACACATCATGTGAATACACTTCACTAACTACATTGGCAATATTATTGTATGTTATTTACATTGTAATATGTTATAATGTATATGTTATAATGTATAACATAGGTAACAAACATTATACACTTCCAATGTATGTTATTTACAAATAAGACAAACAACATATTGTGTTACAACATTACACATGTAATTATTATTAATAATATTATTGTTTGACTTATTTAATAAGTCAACACTCAGACAATTATCTTACATAAAATCTGGCATACAACAGATTTTAGTGTTTGGTTTTGCCAAACTGTTATTTAAAGCTTTAAGTGTAACAAGGATAATTTAATACACATATCGTTGTTGTACATTGTCATCCAAGGTTGGTTGAGTTAAACACTGTAAGTCCTCTTTACATTTAATATCATGTAGTTTTTTACTGCAGTGAGAAATCAAGAACCTTCACATTAACATTAACACCTCTAACTGTCATCATACCATCGTTTTGCACCATGACAACTACCTCATCTTTCATATCTTTAATTGTGAACACAATGTACTTCTGGAGACCATAATGATCAGTGTAAACATGTACTTCTGGACACCATGTAGTCCAAGTAATTAACATTGTTGTTATCCTTGCTGTCATCAAAACCAGCTTTAACCTTAATACTATCCCATGTGATACCATCCAGGTTAACACTGTACTGGCATACATTGAATCCCCAACTCCAATCATCCTTTTCACAACTACTCTCATTATGACTATATTGAGTCAACACATCTTCTTCTCTAACAATAGTTCCAAGTCCATAAACCACCTTTATAAGATCTTCCATAGTTTAATATTTGTTAAAGTCTTTGTTTTTGTTTTTGTATTTACTACAAAAAAATTATGTTTAGTATATTAGATGTTTGGTATCTATGATACCAAAATTTATTCCTGTATTATGTAACATATACATAATTCTTTGACATGAAATATCTTGTCTTTAATACATATAGTTTTATTACTTGATTACACATGTGAATACATGAAATATTAAACAATAAACATGGGATTACATGATAACCCAAAAAGGATAGTACTTGTTAATAATTTGGTTAATACAACCTTATTTGAAACAAACACTTTGTGATGACCATAATATTACTTCACTCAAATAAATATTGGACTAACGGTGGTTGGATTTAAAATACATAATAGTAATTATACTTCAGGTAACATTTTAATTATAATTACATATCACAATAACACACTTATTTTACTTCGTGGTTAAGTAAACATTGTTAAAAGAGTAAGTTGTTAGTTAAAGCTGTACCAAATCTACAATAATTGTACATTACATGTTTAATAGTAATCTTATTGTTAAGCTTACTACAAATTGTAAATAGTATCGTAACAATGCACATCTAGAACAGAACTGATAGTACTTATATTATTACTTTCCATAAAAAATGGTGGTGGATATTAAGGTAATTTCGAGTCCTGCAGATATTACCAAGTTTGTGGGTGACATTACACCTGTCAAAACACAAGATACGTCTCACAAGCAGATACTAAATCACATCCAGTTCCATGGTATGAAGGTTAATATGTTTAAGATTAAACGGGGTAAGCAATATTATATTAATTTGGAACATGAAACTGGTAGGTCATTCCAACTTAAGTTCATTAAGTGTTCAATTGACTTTGACGCCGAATATGACAAAAAGACACTGTATGGTTACTATCATATAGCTAGGGACATTTCAATGTACGATGTACCTTGTTATAGTATATCAATGTCAGAAATTATTACGTATTGTTATCATACACACAACTTCGATCTAAGTAGTGTCCTTTCACCTAACGGTTTAAAATTAGTTAAGAAGTTACTCAAGATTGAAACCAACAGGCAAGATCCCGGTTATATCATTGGTTGTATTAGCAATAGAGGAATTATCCCATGGACATCACAAACATCATCATCATCATATGATATTGTTAATGGTAGTAATATTAAAGTCAATGAAGATATAACCAAATTATCAGCCGAACAGTTCCTCAAAGCAGAGTTGTATTTAGATTATGAATTGTTGGGAACTAAAGCTTCAGACCTGTTAACAAGTATTAGCTTCGACTCCATCCTTGCGTATATGGTACGATCATACTTGGGTGAAAATGTTGATGATAATGACACCACTGTTATGTTCACGGAACCAACAGAGATCCTGACAGCCATTAAGGTTGCTGCCGACACTTGGGAAGATGACAGGTTAATGTTTATTTACCATAAGCTCAACAAGCTTCCCTTACCTGTGATTAACAATAGTGGTGGTGGTTGTAGTGAAAGTAAACAGTATTATCATGTCAAACAGATCAAACGTAACAACAATGACTTTGGTGATATCAGAGGTTTAACTGTTGACTCATTTGATGAGAAGGACAAACAACACATGCTTGAACTGTACAAGTCATATTGTGGATCAAAACAGGATAAGGTTAAATTCCGCAAATCAAAATCATCCAAACATATCAGTCAGGAATCATGGGAACGATATGTTGATGTGTATGATACACGATATTGGAATCGGAGTCATCGTGATGAGTCAGACAAGGGTAAGTTTGGTGACTTATCTAGCAAGATGATCGAGGATGACATGTAACATTTTCATCATCATCACCACGATTATAACTATAAATATTTGTGTGTTCCAGGAACACATATTACACATAAACTTTGTAATTTAACAAGTATATAGGTACTCTATTATTAAATAAATAATAGTACTATTAACCAATTATAAACATAATCCCCGTGATCTTTGTGGGTCTTTTGCCTACACAGATATTACGTAATTGTACTTATATCCTACTCGTAGTTACTTGTAATTACTTGTAATTACAAATAGTTACCTATTTATTCCAGTATAATTGTATGCTATCTGTGTAAGCAACAATCCACAAAGACTATATGGTCTCACTTGTAATTACAAACAATTACTTATTTATTCTAGTGTGTTTACATGTTATTTGTGTAAACAAGGATCCACAAAGGTTATAGAGTCTCACATACAATTACCAGCGATTACCCATTTATTCTGGTACAATTGTATGCTATCTGTGTAGGCGAAAGGATCCACAAATATTATATGACCTTACATGTAATTATTTATATTTTCTAGTATAGTTGTATGTCATCTGTGTAAACAAAATTATGTGGGTTCATATAAAATTACAAGTAATTACTTATCCATCCTATTACGATTGTATGCTATCTGTGTGGGCAAAAGGACCCACAAAGATCATATGATTTCACGTATAATTACAATTAATTACTTACTTAATATTTAGTATAGTTACAATGTAACTGTAGATATAGAAGGTTGGATGCTTGCGTCTTTAACAACAACAAATTTATATTTCGTTTACTAACATTGTGATATGAACTATAACATGGATAACGTTATTAATATAATTGTTATTGTTAATTTATGTAACTTAGTGTATTAGACATACTAAACATTAACACTAAATGCCAAATATATCAATAATGACAATTACTGTATAAATTATGTTGTCATTAAATCTCTAACTACCTTTAATATAAACAAATACAGTGTTGGTTTATAATTGTAATATACACATGTGGAGAGAGTAAGTTACCTTAAAATTGTACTTGATGTTTTAAAACAACAAAAAAACCTATCTTATTTGTGTTAAGGTCAACGAAGTAGTGAATATAACAACACCAACATATTAAATATTTGGTTATATCAACAAACAACAAAATTGTGTTGATTAACACAAAACATCTTTATGATATTGTATGAGTAAAGATAATAATAACAGTAATAATATATTAGTGTTTCTCGATGGGGTGGGAGGGGAAGGAGAGTTATTAAGTTCTGTCTGATGTTTACTGCCTGATAACAAAATGATATCTACAACATAATGTTGTAACTAAACACTATGGTAGAGTATAAAGTAAAACTTAATCTATTTGAATCTACTAAAAGTAACGAACTTACTCATGCAGCATACATCATTGAAACATTGGAAAGTGTGGATGAGCTCAGAAATAAATTTACTGATAACAGTCCTGACACTCTACACATTAATGTTCGTAAGAGGTGGGATACAACAAGAAATATGTTGGCGGAAGTTGGCAACGTCAAAATGGTGTCAACCACTAAAACAAACATGGATACATTTTTGTCTTCACATCTACAGTACAAGACACAGGTTAGGAATTACGACTGGACTACATTTCCTGCTCCATCATCATTACACAGTGATGATGATAGCAGTGACAGTATTCCATAACAAATATAACACTATTACTTCATTTTGAAGTAATTTTACATCCTGCAATATGTATCCTTATATACAAGGGTTTAGGTTGGTGTTTGTATTGTACTAAACCAAAAGTGTGTTCATATAATTGTCTCTTGATAACTTTTATACACTACACTATAGTTTAACACATCAATGAACCTATCCTATAGTGTTGTTATACCAAAATGGTTTAAATTTGGTTAATTTAACATATTGCATAACATGTGTTATATTAAATACATCAATACATGAATAATGTATTGTAATGATATGTTATTTGTGTTCACACACTACAAATTTTAATATTGCTCATCTGTGGTACACAGTTAAACACAATAAAGTTTATGTGTTGAAAATATAATATTGTTGTTCATATGTTTAAACATACTAACCAAAATACTTATTGGTAAGTAAAGTGTCTCAATGTCGATAGATTTTGTATGTTATATTTTGCATTGTGTTTCAAGTGGTTTACAAAAATAGTAAATTGTGTAAATATTTTGTGTTACTTAAAGCAACACAAAATAGTAAATATAGTACAAGTAGTTAATTATTCAAGCCATGAAACATTGTTATTGTTGTAACGGTATGATAATTATTCACAATGGTATTAACTTTGTATGTATTAACAATATTATAATATGTGTGTTATTGAATACTTTAAACTTACAAAACATTTAACATTTTACAATTTATGTGTATGAGTACAAATATGTAATAGTTACTAATATAAATACATGTTGGTTATAGTTGGACATTAGTAAATATTGACAATAGTATGTCATGAGGATTACAGTTCACGAAAATGGATGATAAACAACTTAAAGACATTGTGAATTGGTATGTAACTAATGTAAAGGATTTAATGGTAAAGTACTGCAAGGGTGAACTTGCACTGGTTAATCGTAACACTGGATGGTCAGAAGTATCTGGTTTGGATATGTTTGACGAACATTGTTCGTCTCTCATGTATGTTGAATACGAGAAGAAAGAGGGTGGTCACATATCTACCGATCATCGATTTACAACTTCGGTAACTACTACCATGAAGCATACTGGTAATAAAATACAGGTTACCAGTCACGACCTTCTAGTATGCATAACATGTCTTGATGACAACAAGCAAATGTTGTTTGATCAACAAGGTAATCTACTTCACTCTAACACTGTCACAGCACTTACCAATAATAAATATGTTGACTTATTCCGTAACACATCAACCAGTAAGTACACATATTACCATGATCATGATGACTATGAAAGTGAAGACACTGGTTTTAGTCTGTTCGACTAGCATATACGCAGGATTACAAATTCAAGCATAAATACAATTACAAATTGTATTTTAAAGTTAAATATTACATTCTTTTACATCTTTATTTCTTTATGTTTTTGTATTCTGTTCGAAATACAAGAACACAAAATTGTACTGTCATGATAAGTCTCAGTCACATGTTTAATAGTATACCGTATACCATCACAACATATATATTAACAAATTACTTTACTTCTACTCCATAAACTAACATTAATCCTCTCTTATCTCCAGAATAGTCATTACCAACATTAATGTTTTGAATGGTATTAACATGTTAATTAGTATATTTCATATAACGAGTACATAATGTTAATTGTTAAGAACTTGTTGTATAAGTATATTTCCATACACGAAATTATTAAACCCCACCAATCAAGGAATTGTTAATTGTACTAACATCAACAGTAATACACAATATATTATTATTTATAAATGTGTATATGTTATGAATAATATGTACAAAAATACTTTATGTTAGGACATCAAACATATTACTGTTATGGTTATGGTTATGAATTGGAGTGTTTGGAATATTAATGTTTAACATTACGATTATATCATGTAATGTTGGTAAGGTGTTAAAACAAAGTATAGTAACTAAGCCGTAAGAAAGTGTTTCAATGAAATAAAGTATAAATAAATGTTAAATATATACAAAATGGTTAATACTATCATTAGTATACAATATACCATTGTATTATTTGTAATAATTGTTCTTTGAGCACATGAGGAAGTAGTTGAATACAAGTTGTAACATACTGTATGTTACCAATGTTATAGAAGTGTTATCTAGTGATTGTGAAGAGAAGAGGAAAGGAGAGGAGATGAGTGATAGTAAACAAAGTTTATTCAAATAACAATTTCTTGTGGTTATACGTCTCAACAACATCTAAATTATAAACTTTTATGTCTTCTTGCAACAGTTAAATGTTTTGAGTAACACTTGTATATAATTATTACCATTAAGATACCTAGTGTTGAGGATAGTAAGTACCAGCAATTTGTGTTTGAATGGGATGGGATGTATGTTCGTCAATAGGTAAAAGTGAATATTGTAATTGTGTATTGTTAACAGTACACATGTTAAATATACCTATTTACCATGAATGAAGATATGTCGATTGAGGAATCTATGATTAGAAGGGAAATTGTCCATCTTCTACAAGATAAGGAGCAAGAAACTGGTAAAGTTGTCATGATTCATATGATTGACTTCATCGATTTAACACTTGTACGTTTAACAACACGTGTTGATAACATTGGTCCTGAAAATGTGGTAGATGTGGCTGATACGACAGAATGAACTAGTTGTCATTCACAATGATGGTGTCGATGAGTTAATTAGTCTTCTTTCTTCAAAAGATAAAGATAAAAATAGAGACGAACAAAAAGAACTAGTAGTTACAGAAACACAACACAAAGTTTCATCACCAGTAAGTAAAACAACATTCAGTGGACCTGATCTATCAATTACACAGGTCTCAGACTCACCACATGATGAACAATTGTCACTATACGAATTGTACATGATTAAGGAACTTGTTGAGGTTAGAAGTACTTACCCTTATAGACTCAGCTACAAGCAATTCTTTGATATTGCAGATGCCGGGTGGGAGTTTGCCACAATGAATCCAAATAATGCCAACAATGATGTAAAGAAGCTTGATTATGATAAGTTTAATGCTGAAACAGACATGTTCGAGGACATTATATCATCGATCAACGATCAACACTCATCTTAACCAATTTATTCGTATGTACATGTTTTGTACCACATATAAATATAAAGTAACTTGCGTAGTTGCAAAACAATTTACAACTCAAGTTATATTAGTTCAAACGTTACTATTAATTATACTGCCTGTAATTTACAACTCCAAGTTGTAACTGTTATCTACCTTATATATCCCATAACCAAGATATACAACTGTGTATATTTTTTAACACCAAATTAGTAATTGTATGTTGTATTGAAAAACTACATAATGACATATATGAATAAATTGTTATTACTAACCACAAACAGTAATAACTTATCGAAATGTATTGGGTATTAAAATAATAAGATATTACGGTAACACAGCAAACAGTTAGATGATTAGATAATTGTAACATGATTGTCTAAACATATACTAAACATCAATTAAATTATGATAATTACATCATGATGATGCAATTAATTACTATTGTTTACTTATTTAATATTGTTTGATTAACAAGTATATGTGTTTTGAAGTTCTACATTTTTACAGTCACAAAACAAAATGTGTATGACTATGTCAACAGTATATGACAAAATTGACAATATTATGCAATACGTAGCGAGATGGTGTATTAAACAAAATACACACAAATGTCAGACGATAACGAGAAGATTGTTGAGGGTGCATCGTATGTGGGTCAATACCCAATACCATCCTATGAAAATAGGTATTGTTGTAAACCACATACATTTTGTTTTTATGATTGTGATGGAAACTTGCTTAAAACAGTTCTGAAAACCGATGTCAAACAATCTTATTGTCCCAAAGACTATCTTGATCCTACATCACCATTGCCTAAAGTGTACAAGTATCAAGTAATGTATTTTAGTGATGTAATAATTGAGTATGAAAAGTCTAGTTCAATGTCGGATAGACAGAAGGGTAACCATATTATGTTCTTTGACATAAATTTGGATACCATTCATTCTAACCTCTATGACGGTAGTATTCCACCTACTGACGAAGATCTGGAACAATACCGTAGCAAGGTAGATTTGAGCTCAGCAAAGTACGCTGAATACGATCAATACGAAAGAAAGTTGGAGGGTGATACATGTAGTATTATGTGAACGACACATTTACATTCATATTCACATTCATGTTCATCCATGATCACAGTAATAATCTCCATTGTTTTGGGAAAGTATTTGTATATAAGTATCACAACAAAATGTTTATTACCTTAGGTAATAAAGTTATGATAACAATCCATATCTTTGTTTATAGTCAAAGGGTATGTTATCAATACTTTTAATAACACAGATATGTATTAGTAGGTAAACATTAAAAAAACATATATAACACTGTTGTAAAGTTTACTAGTTATAAATACATAATTGTTATGTATTAGGACAAACACACATATATACAAATAGTAAAACAACATAATATTACACTGTGTGATATTTTAAATTACTATATTATTGACAGCAAACTTTCTCTCTATTATATTGTGACACAATTGTATACTAGTTGTAATCTATATTTGTTAGATATTGTGTGTAATTGTCTTTGTTTTATGGTGAGTAATAAAACAACAAACAAACAACAAAACGAAAAGGAGTATGTTGTTAGCAGTACTTACATAATGTGATAAAGATCATATTATTGTAATGATGTTAAATGTCATTGGCAACAAATAACGTTTGTATTAAAGATTGTGTGGCACCTGATGTACATCAGGTGCCACAATCGATTATTGACTAGCTAATAGTTGGTCAATAATCGATTGTGGCAATGGAGATTAAACAAGAAACAACTGTTGATGGATTGGATAAAACAACCATAAGTGGACAGATAGGGTTGGATCAACATATTAACATTGTATGTCAAAAACAGCATTCTATTGTTGATGGTATGTATACTATTGAATACATCACGCAACAAGGAAAGTTTACACACAAGGAAGAAATTATGTATTGTAATGATACAATGCAATCTCACATGACTATTACAGTTAGTGATGGGGCAACAAACAAAGTAAAAAAAGACTATTTGAATGGCAAAATGACTTGTATATTCAAAGCCAACATTAACAGGTTTGGTGATCTAAGTCTCACTAAACGTAAGGTCAAATCATAGTTAATTACCTTTTGCTTATTATAAGCATATTAAATATTTTACTTCGCCACGAAGTAAACTTATATTCTGGAACTTTAATGGTTTACCACCACACTACCATTTATAACACATGTTTATGTTGTATTATGGTAATTCATGATATCTTCCCTCTCCTTTCCTCCTTCTCTATGATCATTGCACAGCACATGAAATACCTTGTTCTCCCTCCAACACGGGATTGAGAGTGAAAATGTTTGATGGCCTACCTTTCTGATCTCCACTCGTCTCATCAACCACTTCTTCCTTATCTTCCTCATCTTCTCTCTGTTCCTCTTCTTCCTTTTCCTCATCACGAATGCGATCAGGGGTTGATTTCTTATCATCGATCTTGAGGTATAGCCTCCAGTTGAAGAACTTACCACGATCACCAGTGGGATCATTAAGTGGCATTGTAAGTTTGGCATGTAGACGACTACCTGGAACATGAGACCATCTGTTGTCAAATGTAAGCTGTGGTAGACCCCATACCTCATGAGTTGGCTCTCCCTTAATTTTAATCTTCATGTCATTGAAAGCGTGAATCAGACCAAGATACTTACCTCCTTCCACTTCTACTTCTAGTGCAGACTGTTCAAGCTTCAAGTCCTCAACAAACTTTTCCATCTCAGCATCTGTCACACCCTTATAACCACCGTCTTCGTCATTAAGGGGACCAATCCTCTTCTTCAACCTCCTCTCGACTTCCTGCCACGAAGTCACGTCACGTTCACCATTTCGATCAACGGGAACCAACCATTCAACATTATTCTTACCTCCAATAACAAACACTGGGTACAGTGAATACAGAAGCCCATTAACCTTTCCTTTGATAATACTCATTGTTGATGTGTTTATTGTTATTTACAATATTAATATTTCATTTTTGTCATCACACTTGCACCCCTCTCACCACACTCTGTTGTCTTCAAGTTATAACACTAACATCATCTCCCC